>Ga0181537_10000006_pt1 | contig 257308 bp, 216 predicted proteins | sample PEATcosm2014_Bin_39_FD_119765 | JGI IMG/M metagenome (GOLD analysis project Ga0181537, IMG submission 119765) | Peatland microbial communities from MTU Mesocosm Facility, Houghton, MI, USA - PEATcosm2014_Bin23_10_metaG | ecosystem: Environmental > Terrestrial > Soil > Wetlands > Peat | place... | reverse complement strand
GGGTTACACCCGGCAAGTTGATCCAGTTTGCCCGGCTTGAGCGCAGGCTCGGCGGCATGTTAACCTGCCATAGCCTTTGAAGCTCGAGTGGCGGAACTGGCAGACGCGCCGGACTCAAAATCCGGTGGCCGCAAGGCCGTGTGGGTTCGATTCCCTCCTCGAGCACCATCCATCCATTTGCCGCAGCGAAGCCCTGCTGACGTGAGCGCGCTTTAAGCGCTCTTAATTTGTGCCAGCTTACCGCAAGTTCGACTCACGGTTTACTCCGGCGAAACCTGCGCTGCGGTTTTTCCCACCTTTGCTCAAATATAGACAATAGTAGGCACACTCGCACTGAGCAGGATGTACGCGACCGGGGGGCGCGAACTCCAATGGCACAGCCGGAACACAGAAGAAGCGAACGCGTTTTGGCGGACGTGGCCGTGGCGATCCGCGGAGAATCCGAGGACCACAAGCCATTTCAAGAAGAGACTTTTACCGTAACAGTGAGCGCCCACGGAGCGCTCGTGATGTTGGGAACGAAGGTTGCGTTAGGTCAGAAAGTGACGCTGTTGAATCCCACAACTTGGGACGAGCGAGAAGGCAGAGTTTCCTTCATGGGAAGACAACATGCCGGACTGGCACAGGTCGCTATCGAATTTCTAAAACCCGCGCCGGAATTTTGGCCGATCAGTTCTCCGCCGTCCGGATGGAAAAGCCACTAGCCGCAGAGTCTCGGTTAGTTTTGGCCGCGTATTATGCGAATTGCCTCTGGCAGCGCGGAACCGCCTGCGCTAGATGCGGAGTTAACCTCGGAATCTCGCCCATCCTTCGATTCGGAGCCGCCTTCCCCCGGTGCAAGAAACAAGTTGGATTCCACTCCGTGCTGCTTGGTGTAGAGAACGTAATAACGGCCGCCCTTCGCGTAGAGCGACGTATGTGTGCCGCGCTCGACGATCCGGCCTGCCTCAAGCACCAGGATCTGATCGCTGCGGCGCACGGTGGATAGTCGGTGCGCGATAACGAAAGTAGTGCGGCCACGCATCAGGTAGCGAAGCCCTTCCTGAATGAAAGCCTCGGACTCGGAATCCAGACTCGAGGTAGCTTCGTCGAGAATCAGAATGCGCGGATCGGCCAATATTGCGCGTGCAATGGAAACGCGTTGCCGCTGGCCTCCGGAAAGTTTCACGCCGCGCTCGCCGACAATCGTGTCGTACTTTTTCTCGAACGTCTCCGCAAACTCGTCCACGCGCGCAATGTGGCATGCCGCAAGAATCTCTTCTTCGCTGGACTCGGGCCGCGAGAAAGCGACGTTTTCGCGGATGGTGCCGTCGAATAAGAACGTTTCCTGTAACACCACGCCCAGCTGCGAGCGGTAGGAATCGAGCCGCACGAGCGACAGATCATGCCCATCGAGCAGAATGCGGCCGCTCGTGGGCACATAGAAGGCAGCAATCAGCCCGATCACGGTCGATTTCCCTGCGCCAGACGGGCCAACCAGCGCTGTCACAGTTCCCGGCTCCGACACGAAGCTGACGTCGTGCAAGACGGGTTTTCCGGTGTCGTAGGCAAAGTCAACGTTCTCGAATATCACTTGCCCGTTGATGCGGCTTAGCCGTTCCACACGATTGGGGCTCTCGTCCTCCAGATTTTCGTTCAGAACTTCGCGTGTGCGTTCGAGCCCGGCAAGAGCTTCGGTGATTTGCGGTCCGATTCCTACGATTTGGAACACTGGCGCTACGAGAAAGCCCAGCAAAGCTGTGTATTCGACGAAGACGCCGAGCGTCATCGTGCCGGCCAGAATATGCCGCGCTCCGAGAAACATGATCGCCGCGCTGACAATGCCCATCAGGCTGGTGGCGGAGAGGCTCATCAACGATGTCGCGGTGAGGGTTTTTAATACGTTGTCGAGCAGCCTTTGAACTCCGCCCGCAAAAACTTTTTCCTCGCGCTCTTCTGCGTGATAACCCTTCACTACCCGGACGCCGCCCAGAGATTCCGTGAGCCTGCCGGTGACTTCGGCGTTGATCTTTGGCCTCGCGCGAAAGATAGGGCGAATCGTTTTGAACGCGCGATTCAGGCCCAGCGCGAAGAGCAACAGAACCGCGAAAGCCACCGCGGTCATGCTGGCGCTAATCCGCAGAAGAATAGCCAGCGCAAGCACCGCGGTCACAATCCCGCCGGCAAACTCGACTAAGCCAGTGCCGATAAGATTTCGCACGCCTTCGACGTCGCTCATGATGCGCGAGACCAACACGCCGGTTTTGTTCGCATCGTAGAACGACACAGGCAGTCGCCCCACATGCGCCTGCACCTTGATGCGGAGCTCGGTAATCATGCGCTGCGAGGATTTCGAGAGGAGCTGCGTGAGCGCGTAAGAGGTGAGGCCTTGCACGATCGTCGCTGCGATGACGGCGATCACGATAGGCAACAAAAGGTTGGTTTGTTTTTTGTTGATGACGTCGTCCACCAGGTACTTGGTGGAGGCAGGCAGGATTAGCCCGGACGAGCGGTTGATAATCATCAACACAAAGCCCAGCGCGAGAATTCCCCGCCGTGGTTTCAAAAGCGCGAGAACGTCAGGTAGCAGCTTCCAGTCGAACTTCGGCTTCGCGGATTTGCCGGCGGCGCCAGGTTTATTTTCGGTGGCCATAGAATTTGGAGAATACTGAGCTAGTCCTTAGATGCTGAGCTCCACTGGAAGACTCTACCTTGCGCAGCCGCCTGGTCAATAGAACACCTTGAACTTCCGAGAAAATTCGCCCGGCGAGAGCCGTGCGTTGTCCGCAACATTTGGTAGTGATAGACTTTTCGCATGCCAACCAAAAAGAAGGCCCGCAAGAAAACGACTCCTAAGAAAAAAGCTTCGAAGAAGAAGGCCTTAAAGAAGGCGACGACCAAAGAACCTGTGCGCAAGAAAAAGTCGATCCGCGCGGAAAGCTCAGTTCGCCGGAATACGGCTGCACCTGCGGGGCGCACCAGCGAAGTGAATTCCGGCATGTACCGCCAAGGCCGCCGAGGTCTGGGGCCGAATTCCGGCGGACAATCGGGTGATATTCAAGCATTGCCGCGAGCTGAAGACGTGGATTCGGAAAGCGTGGAAGAACTCGCCGAGGAGGGGCAAGCATTTGAGGCGGAAGTCGTGAGCGGCGTCGAGAATGCGCCGGACGCCGATCAAGGCGAAGTCAGGACGCACGAAGTTCCCGAGGACGACGTTCCGGAGGAATATCGTGGGCGCGATAACGACTGACATTGCGCGCCGGCAACACTTGGCAGAGACCGCGGCTTAATCCGCCGCAGCCCCGGCCGTCACTGCGTTGTTTTCCACTTCCGCGCTGGACGAGGCCTGTTTGCCGCGTTCGATCTCTATGCGACCCTTGAAAAAAGCTCCGTCTTCGATGCTGATGCGGGCGGTAATTACGTCACCGGTCACCGAACCGTCTTTCTTTATCTCAACCCGGTCGCTCGCACGCACATTGCCGTGGATTTTGCCGTAGACAACCACCTCGCGCGCGGCCACTTCCGAATTCAAATGTCCCGTGCGCCCGACCGTGAGCCGCTGGCCCTGAAGCGCTATCGGACCCTCGACTTTTCCGTCGACCTGCAAATCTTCCTCACCCGAGATCTTGCCCTTCACCTCGATGCTTTCGCCGAGGCAGGCCACGTTGCGCGCAGTAGGCGCGCTCGGCCGTGCGGAATAATTCGTCCCCGCTGAAGCGGCTTGCGATGACGGAGACGACGGCGATGATGGCGCTGGAGAATAGCTTGGTGCTTCGCTTTGGGGCTGCTTTGTCCACATAAGTTCTTCCTCCTCGATTACGGTGCAACGCGGAATCGGTCCCGAGGACCAATGTAGCTACACTGTAGGCGTGTGCTGCAAACCAAGGCAACGCCGAAAAGGTTCAGGTTTGTTCACTACGGAAACTGACCATTCGTACAGGGTGTTCAATCACTGCAGGGGTCGTAGTAGTCCGCATGGTTAAGACGAAAAGATTATGAGGAAAAACTCTGGAGCGCAGAGCGCTCATCAGGGAAGTCCGTGAATATCCGGTGCAAGTTGGTCAGACGCAATACCTCCGACGCGCGCGGGTTCAGATCCACGGCCCGCAGTTCCGCTCCATTTCTCCGCGCGGTGTAAAGACTGCGGACAAGCTGGCCGATTCCCGAGCTGTCCAGGTAGGACACGTCGCGGAAGTTCAACAACACCTTGGTGCGTCCTTCGCGGAAAATATCGACTAACAGCTCGTGCACGGCTTCTCCCTCCACGTTCGTGAAGTTTCCGCGCACATCTACAACGGTCACGTCTCCCAACTGCCGCGTATTCGCACTGAAGCTCAAACGGTCCTCCCCAGGCTCGGGATCTATATTTTACCGTAAGCCTGCCAAGAATCCGAAATGGGATATGGATGCACGCGCGGAATACTTTGGCACAAACGAAAAATCGGTGACCGGGAGGGAGCGCAACTATTCGGAAAGTTCCTCTAACCAGGAGTCCAGGATCTTGAGTTGTTCGTCCGCTGGGTTCACAAAAGCAAGCCCCATTCCCATTCCGTGTTGAACGTAGATAATTTTCGCCAGCGAATCGAAGACGCCTTGATCGCGGGAAATGCGCACTTCAAGATTGGTGCCTTCGGGCAAGGAGATTAGAGTATCCACATAACAACCCTTGCGGCTGAGCTCGGAAATGCGCCCGGAAATCTTCGTGTCGGATTCGGGTTCTCGAAGGACGGCTACGGCGATGAGCGAAAAACGCGGGACCTCTCGCCGATTAGAGTACTTCCCGCTTCCACCGACCGGATGTGACGGTGTATCCGAAAAAAAGCTCATGATCAGTCTCCCGCTAGTTTCAGATTGGCACATTCGCGAACCCACAACCAGGGTTGCGATATCATGTGACGCGTAAAATGTACCTCTGCTCCCCTCTTTTCGACTCCAACGCGGTGCGGCCGTTGCGGCTGGATTTTGCTTGGCATTGCAAGCAGGGTAGCGTAAAACGCAATTCCAGCCCGGCGCACAAGGGCTGTGAATTATCAAATGAGTTGATTCACTGGACGGATAGCTTTAGGCTGGTTGTCATAGCTCCAAATACCAAGCGGCCTCCGTACCTAAAACTGGGAAAACACTGATGAGGCTAAGCGTGCAACCGGGAGATTATCTCAGGGACCTTCGAAATCGACTCGGCGTCACCACCCGGGAAGTCGAGGAGCTTAGCCGCAAAGTGGCCCAAGACCGGGGAAACGAAGAGTTTTCGATTTCAAACGCGTGGCTGACCCAGCTCGAGAATAAGAATTCCGTTCCCAGCATCTACAAGTTGTTTAGTTTGAGCGTCATTTACCGCGCGAAATTCGTCGATCTATTAAGCATTTTCGGTGTGGAGCTCGATGACAGCGTGCGCTATCACTCCACTTTGCCCCTGCAGAACACGCACTTAGCTTCCATCGAGGTAGCCGACCGGGATAGAGCCGTCCGTTTTCCAGTGCGCTTTGACCGCGGATTCCGTGTGGAGACCACCAGCTTGATTTCCCGGATGGTCGAAGTCTGGGGAGAAGTCCCGATAGCGCTCATCGAGAAATTGGACGTGCGCAACTGCCAGTACGGATTTATCGGCATGGATGACCGTACGATGGATCCCCTGCTGCGCCCCGGCTCGTTCGTACAGATCGACAGTCATCGGAAGCGCGTAGCGGCTGCGGGATGGCGTACGGAGATGGATCGGCCTATTTACTTCGTCGAACTGCGGGAAGGTTACGCTTGCTCCTGGTGTGAAATACACGGGTCGACGCTGACTTTGATTCCGCATCCCCTCTCCGGCTGCGCGACCAGGCAATTTGCGCATCCCGGACAGGCAGAGATTATCGGACAGGTGACAGCTGTGGCGATGCGCCTGGTCTCTGCCGGGAACGGCCTTCCCGATGGGCCTCCCAAATTGCCAGGGCAACCCTGACGTTTCCGCACAGAAACTCTATGGCGAGCGGGTCGGTGGATGCCGGAACGGCCACACGGTAAGGTTGAAGACTCTTCCAGGCAGCTACGAAATCCAACGGCGCGGCACCCGTGGATCGAATGTAGGAATCTATCTGGAGGACCAACTCCTCGACGGAAGCGCCCAAAAGCTGCCGGTACGCCTCGCGATGGCAATTCGCCAGGGCTTCGCACGCCACTTCGTCCGAGAAGCGAGATGCCAGTCCGTCGTGGTAGTACATCCCGGTGTTGTAATCGCGCGTGGAACCCAGGTAAATCATCCGTTCCAACGGCATAGGCATGTGCGCAAGCGTGCGGCGCCGAAGGTCATTGGCGGCCAATTGGACGTCTGTAGGGTTGATCGTCAATTTCATGGAAATTTTCCCGGCCTAGGCGCGATGGCGTGCCCCGCCGCCCTCAAACGGATCGATCCCCTTCACGTTCAGGAACGCAAGAGAGTTCTCGGAGATCGAACAAACTCTGCCGGCCGCCGCGGCCGCAGTTCGTACCATTCCGGGAGCAGCATATGGTCCCCGCAGGTAAAATGTAATCTGAAGCAGCCGGCACGCGGTCAGGAGACCGGCGAAATTCAGCGCCAGGCGAAGTTCCGTCGAGAAGCTCAACCGCGCATGTAGGCGCGCATGACCTCGATGAAAACGCATCAATTCCAAAACCGCCGCGCGCACCCGGCGCACCCAGCCTAAAGCAACGTTCTTGCGATCCGCAAGGAAGAGAGATTGAACGTCGGGAGGCGCCGCCGCAATAACGTATTCCAGATCCTCTCTTGCGAAGATCCTTTCTACCAAATCATTCGGCAATAGGCCGTCCTGTAAGGAATCCAACGTCTGCCTCGCTTCCCGCAACCGTTGCGCGCTGCCTTCTGCTGACGGCTTCGGGCGACGAGCGAAGAAATAGAGAGATACGGCGAGAACCAAACCGACGAGCAATGAAAGTATGAGCTGAATCATCGGTCGGGCGTCCTATCCAACTGTTCTTGGATCGAGCCCAGGGCCTGTTGGGTGCGTCCAGCCAGCTTTCGATAGTCGATGTCCGTTGGCTCGGGCGGCGAAGCCGAAGCCGGCTCGTAAGACCATAGCGCAACGGTCCAAATCGAGAGAGCCGCGATATAAGAGAGGGGGACTACGATTTTCCAAACCGGGCTAAACTGAGCGCCGATGAAGAGCCCTAGCGTGAGCAAAACGATGCTCACGCCCGCGTAAACACCAAATCCCAAAATCAAACCCTTCATGTTTTTGCCGATTTCGATTCCGTAGTAGCCCGTCAGGAAGACAATTGACAGCAGCGGAATTGCCTGCGCTATCCGCAGATCCCTCTCCAGCTCGGCCGCATTGGCGACGGGCTTCCAATTGGGTAAGAAAGCCACGTGTATGGCAAAAGCCAGAAAGATTGCTCCAAACGTTAGAATCGCAACCCACTGCGTAAAACGCTTAAGGCTGACGTGCCCGCCGAATACGTGGCCGGGTATATCCACTATGACTCCGCAGCCGAGCGCCAGCGTGACCAAATCCAAGCGCCAATAAAGGGGCCCGTAAACCGGCGTACTTACTATGTGGCGGACGATCTGTAGAAACACAGACGTGACCAATACGGTCAGGAGATAGCTATAAAACATCGAATACTTCGCGAAATTCTTATTCTGGATCCCCCGGGCCAAGATTACACCTTCTATCAGTAGGCCCGAGTACGCGACGACTTGTGAAAGAATCTCCATCCGACTGCGGTAGATCCTAACACAAAAGCCTCGGAGGAGAAGCCGAAACTTCTCCTCCAGCTAATTGAGGCTTTAGATACTCTTGGGCGGAAACGGAATCGGGTCGGGAATCGGTGCCGTCCCATCAAAACCCCACGGCGGCGGGTCGGGAATCGGTGCTGTCCCATCAAAACCCCACGGCGGCGGGTCGGGAATCGGCGCTGTCCCGTCAAAACCCCACGGCGGCGGGTCGGGAATCGGTGCCGTTCCGTCAAAACCCCACGGTGGCGGGTCGGGAATCGGTGCTGTTCCGTCAAAACCCCACGGTGGCGGGTCGGGAATCGGTGCTGTCCCGTCAAAACCCCTCACCCCGTGCGTCACGATCGAAGCATGCGAAGCTGGAACCATTGCTAGCGCCATCACGAACGGGAACAGCCAAGCGATCTTTTTCTTCATGAAATTCTCCTCCGATGAATTGGTCATGGGCTTCGCGACCACGGCCAAAGTAGTCGAGGGGATTGGTTTTCAGAGCGCGGGCAGGAATTTGCTCAGGATACGAAGCATAGGGGATTTACAACGAAGTCTTCGGCGAGGCGCTTACTTGGAACGAAACTGCGGGCTCATTCGTCCTGCGGCATAGCATTTTCGGTGCAAGGAGCCGGCGAAGTACTTCTTGATATTTTACTGTTTAGTACACCGCCGGTTACCGATAAGCAAACGCAGCGGAACATACGCATAGAATTCCCTGCCGGAAGTCTGCTATTAGTCTAGTCAGGCGATTGATGGATATAAATCCGATGACCAGCACCAATGAAACCGCGATAGCTCCGGCTCCGAACGGCGCCGAACTGCCGCCCGAGTTTATCCGCAAGAACTTGAATCACCTGGAACGCCGCGAGCGTTGGCTGTGGTCAACCACCGTCGCGGTGATATTGCTGCTAACGCTCGGCGTGGCATCCTTCGCCTTCCCCGCTCTGCTCTCTCGCGAGCAGAGCACATACTCGATCTTTCTGAATCAGTCCGTGCGCGCTCTCGTCGGTCTGGTCCTGGTTTTCAGCGTGTACCTCGTTTACCAGCGAAACCTGATTTCCAGGCTGCGCAACGAACTCGGCGAGCAGATGAACTCACTCGCCAAAGTGGAGAGTCTTGCGTCGGAAGTGTATAAGCTCGCAGCGCTCGATCAATTGACCGGCATCTACAATCGCCGCTCGGGTGAACAGCGACTGGCTCAGGAAATTAGCCGCGCCGAACGCCACGGACGTCCTCTGACCATCCTGCTGATGGATATTGACGCGCTGAAGCAAGTGAATGACAAATACGGCCACGCCGCCGGCGACACCGCGTTAAAAGGATTTGCGGACCGCTTGCAGCGCGCGATTCGCGGTTCGGACCTAGCCGTCCGTCTGGGCGGCGATGAATTCATGGCGCTGCTGCCGGAATGCCGCGTGGAAGAAGTACGCCACGTGCTGGCGCGCATTGAAGGTTTCGAGTTCGTTTGCAACGAGGAGAAGATACAGCTTCAATTTTCGCGGGGCTGGACGGATTACAAATCCGGCGAATCGCCTCAAGAATTGCTGCAGCGCGCCGATCAGCTGCTTTATGCCGACAAGCGCGCCGGAAAACGATCGGAACGTGCGGCGCAACCCGCTCAGGTTTCGGAATCCGTTCTATAACCGAAGCTCCTTCCTATTATTTTTCCACGCGAACGGAATGTTCCTGTCAGGAACATTGCCCTGAAAAAGCTCTTGCGCCGGGCAGGGAGTGACTCGTAAGATACGCCCCAGTTATAGGAAGGTAACCATGCCAAAAGAAAAACCAAAAGTGAATATCGGAGAAGTGATTCGGTCTTATCGAACTGACCGCGGGCTATCGCAGGGTGATATTGAGCGCCGCACCGGGCTGTTGCGCTGCTACCTTTCGCGGGTGGAAAACGGACATACCGTTCCCTCGCTCGAAACGCTGGCGAAAATAGCCGAAGCGATGGAAATTTCCCTGGCCGATTTTTTCCCGGGCAGCGATACGGCGCAAGACCGCGAGACTCGCAAAATGTTAGGCGAGCTATCAGAAGAGGAGATCCGCTTCCTGGCCGATATCAAGAAATATTCCACCACGCTCTCGGAAGACGACAAAAAGCTCGTATTGGCCATGATTCGCAAGATGGCTACGATTATTCCGCCCGTCCGCAGCACCAAATCGAATGGAGCGGTTGCGCGCCGCCCGGAGTACTAGCTTCCGGATTGCGCGTCGCGGGCGCTGGATAATTCCGGCGCAAGCGCGTCTCCCCACAACCACGTTGCTATCTGCGCACCACACGCACAAGGACGCACGCTACCCAACCACCCTTCTCTTCGCTACAATAGATATGGGATGACACAGAAACGCCACAAGACCGTCGGTGTCAAAGTCGGCAAAATCCAGGTGGGCGGAGGCGCGCCCGTGGTCGTGCAGTCCATGACCAACACGGACACCGTTGACATTGCCTCTACCACGCAACAGTGCTTCGAACTCGCGCAGGCTGGCTCCGAACTGGTTCGCATCACGGTGAATATCCCGGAGGCCGCCGCGGCAGTCCCGGAAATCAAGAAGCGCCTGCTCGACGCGGGCTGCGACGTTCCGCTCATCGGCGACTTTCACTACAACGGCCACGTGCTTCTGAAGAAATACCCAGATTGCGCGGCGGCGCTCGATAAATACCGCATCAACCCCGGCAATGTGGGCCACGGCCAGCGCCGCGATGAGCAGTTCTCCACCATCTGCAATGTGGCGCGCGACAACAACAAACCCGTGCGCATCGGCGTGAATGGCGGCTCGCTGAATCAGGAACTCGTCATGCGCAAGATGCAGGAGAATACCGACCGCGACCTCGGCAAATCCTCTGAAGAAATCATCAACGAGTGCATGGTCCTCTCCGCGCTCCAATCCACTGAGTTGGCTCTCGAATGCGGCTTGCGCAAGGACCAAATCATTATTTCCTGCAAGGTTTCGCGCCCGCACGACCTGGTGGAAATTTATCGCGACCTCGCGCGCAAGACCGACCAGCCTCTGCATCTGGGCTTGACCGAAGCTGGCATGGGCGCGAAAGGTCTCGTATGGTCGGCGGCTTCTATGGGCATTCTGCTTGGCGAAGGAATTGGCGACACCATCCGAATTTCTTTGACGCCGCGCCCCGGCGGCGATCGCCGCGAGGAAGTGTATGCCGCCTGCGAGCTCCTACAATCACTGGGGCTGCGAACGTTTGCGCCCAGTGTCACCGCCTGCCCCGGCTGCGGACGCACCACGAGCACCACGTTCCAGGAGCTCGCCGAAAGTATTCAGGGCTACATTCGCGACAAAATGCCGGACTGGAAGCGCCATTACGAAGGCGTGGAAGAATTGAAGCTGGCAATTATGGGCTGCATCGTGAACGGTCCAGGCGAATCGAAAGCCGCCAACATCGGAATCAGCTTGCCCGGTACAGGCGAGTCTCCGCGCTGCCCCGTTTACATCGACGGGCAGCATTTCACCACGCTGGAAGGTACTTACGACGAGCTGTCCGCCGCCTTTCAAACGCTGCTCGATGATTACGTCGAGACAAAATATCACAAGCGCGAAACACCGCTGCCGGCTACCACTACGCCCTTCGCTCCGGAACCAGCCAAGCCGACTCTCCGCGTCCTCGCCTAACGCTCATTGCACCCTTGCACGTTGTCGCAGACGGCGCCCGTAAAAATCAGATTCCAGGCGAGTTCATCAGCACGATTCGCCAGCCGTCCGGATCTTCGATCGTGACGCCTTTTTCGGTCCAGTAAGGATTCTCGGCTTTGACCGCATGATACCCGAGCGCGGTAAGTCGAGCCGCAATTCGGTCGATAGCGGATTTGTCTTTAATATAAACACCAGCAGATTATCGCGGCTGGGCGCTGGGCACGGACTTCCCGCAGCATGTTGCGTGAACTCCAAATGATAATCGCGGCCGGGTAGTCCGAGCATATAGCCCGAATATCCTTCGTGGTCTCGAAACGAGCCAACGATCTTTAATCCCAGTCCTTCCGAATAAAAACGCACCACTTCGTCGAGCCTGTCTGTCGGGCGTGCAACTCGCACTTGGCTGACCGGCAAGCCATCCGGCCATTCGTTCGTCATAACCAACTTCTCTAGCACATTTCTGTTCCGTCTTGCCAGTCGGGATTGCACTGGATAGACTGGCCGCGGCTCCGTGATTCATTGTCGATAACGCTGCGCGAGCTTCTCTCACCTCTTCCATGAAAAAGAGCGAACAAACCACGCCGAACAGCGCACCTCGCGGCTGGCGAGCCGGCTTCTGGAGCCTGATCGCCACGCAGTTTCAGACCGCCTTCAACGACAACGCCGTGAAATTCCTCGTCATTTACATCATCGTGGCGATGAATTTCCCGAATCAGTTTCGCGACCGCTTGATTCTCATCGTCGGCGCGCTATTCGCCCTGCCCTTCATTTTCTTCTCCATGACCGGCGGATATTTTGCGGACCGCTATAGCAAGCGCAGCGTCACCATCGGTACGAAACTTCTTGAGCTTGGCGTGATGCTCTTCACCATAGCCGGCCTATATCTTCAAAACTTGCCAATGGAGTGCGCTTCCGTCTTCCTCATCAGCACGGAAGCGGCTCTCTTCGGCCCCTCGAAGTACGGCTTGCTTCCGGAGCTTCTTCCCGGGAATCGGCTCTCCTGGGGCAACGGCATCATCGAACTCGGAACTTTCGTAGCCAGCATCTCAGCCACGATGGCTGCCGGAATCATGGCTGAGCGATACCGCGGCCGCGAAGCCGTCGCTGGATTTCTGCTGCTTGGTTTCACTTGCCTGGGACTGCTCACGAGCTTCGGAATCTCGCGTGTGCCTGCGGCCGACCCGCGCAGAAAATTCCGCTGGAATCCGCTCGGTGAACTCGCCTCGCAAATGAAAACGATCTACGCCGACGGCGTGCTCTTCTGGTCCGTGATCGGCAACACCTATCTTTGGTTTCTCGCGGCTCTTTTGCAATTTACCATCGTCGTTTACGGCCACGACGTCCTGCGCATTGACGACACGCGCACCAGCTATCTGCAGGCCGCCGTGGGCATCGGCATCGGACTCGGCAGCGTGGCCGCAGGCTATCTCTCTCGCGGCAAGATCGAAATGGGACTGATTCCCATCGGCGCTCTCGGCATGACCATTTTCGGGGCGCTGCTTTATTTTAGCCAGCCGGCTGAAGCTCTCGCTAGCTGGCTCAGCGCTGCGGCGTTCCATCAGGGGAGTTCGGCGGCCACAAAGTTCGGCACCTCGATCGTGTCCGCAGTCCGGCTGCGGATCCCGGATCTAAGTCTTCTCGGATTTTTCGGCGGATTCTTCGCTGTGCCGCTAAACGCCATGATCCAGCATCGTCCCAGTCCAGAGCAAAAGGGCGGAGTCATAGCCGTCGCAAACTTGCTCTCATTCGTGGGCGTGTTCCTCGCCGCCGGCGCCTACTATCTTTTCTCCGATGGCTTCCACCAAACCCCTGCCGGAGTTTTTCTCGACGGCGCCATCCTCACGTTGGTGACGACAACGGTCTCCATATATTTACTGCGCAATTCTCTCCTCAATTTCGTTCGCAAGTCTCCATAATCAGGACGTAATAGCGCCGCTCCCATACTTCTCAGTTCCCTTTCGCTTGCCCATTACACCCATTCACTTGCAGATTTTCGCCATTCAAGCGTTTTCAGTTGCCGCGGCGCCCGTCGTGCGTGAAAATGTGATCATCGGGAGAGAATCCGGTATGTTGAAGCACGACCCCAATTCGGCAGAGCAAGCTACGGACGCGGAAATACGCCGCGGCGTGGGGTCCGGTTTCGTCCCAGCCTCAGCGTAACTTCCTGAATCCTAGCTTCTGAAATCGGAATAAGGACACGAGCGGCTTCGTCCGCTTGCGTCGCTTCCATGTTCGAGTTTGCTTCCGGAATCGCTCCCGTGTTTGTGTGTCTTTTGATTCGTCTCGCGCTTGCCGGCCTACGGGCTCGGCTCGCCGGGAAAGGAGGACCAAAATTGATCAAGCTGAGTTTTCCGCGGCTGCGTCGGAACGACCTGTCAGCGTTGCATGTTCCGTCACTGACGACCGTGCCGCCTGCGCCGCACAACAGTCTCTGTACTGCGTGCGTTTACGCGCACGTCGTGCGGGGTTACGAACTGTGCGAAGTTCTGATCCTTTGCGGCTATGCATTTCCGCCGCGAGAGGTCCCCTTCCCGGTTCGCGAATGCACTGACTACAAGCCGAAGCGCGAATGCAACGGCGTGGAAATCGCAAGCGAGGGAGCGGTGAGTTTCCCGTCCCTCGATAATTAGGCAGCAGATTTCCACGCCGCCGCTGCCAATAACCGACAGCCCTGTTAAGTCGGGACTGCCGGCGCGCGACGGCAAAGAAGGTGAGTAATCAGCTCAAAACACAAACCGCAACCCGGCGGGCAGGCAGCACATTTTTTGCAAATGCTGCGGTCCCTGTCCGGCTAATCTCCCTCAACTGCTGCTCAAACTGTAAACGAGCAGCGCCAGCACGATCAGTGTGACACCGACGTACATCCAATCCTTCTCCAACGCGAATCCGATCACTGAAAACGCCACACGCGCCACAGGCGTGGCGATCAACAGCAGCAGCCCCAGTTGAATCAATCCTCGCGCATCCAGCTCTATCGCTCCGCGAATAATTTCGAGCGGATGTCGCAGGCCCCCGGGTTCTCCCTGAAACACTTTGTAATCCGGCCTCGCGCCACTGGACTGAGTCAAATAGTGGATTCCGCCTGCGAGCACCCACACAGCCGCGAAGATTACGCCGAAGCGCAACAGTCTTCCCATCATCACTTCGAACCGCTTGTCGCCCCACGCTTGGCTTTGCGCCATGGTCTAAAAAGATCCTTTCACGCCTTTGTAAATCATTTGGAATGCCAGCGCCGCGATCACCACGCTGAAAACCAACCGCAGCGTTCGTACTTTCGCGCCCGGCAGAATTCTTGCGCCGATCAGCGCACCCGCCAACACGCCCAGCATTACCGGCATCGCGATTCCGGGGTCAATGTATCCTCGATGCAGATAAATTCCCGCGCTGGCCGCAGCGGTCACTCCGATCATGAAATTGCTCGTGGTCGTGGACACCTTAAACGGAATGCGCATGGCCTGGTCCATGGCCAGCACTTTCACCGCGCCCGAGCCGATTCCCAACAGTCCCGAAAGAACGCCCGCTACATACATCAGGCCAAAGCCGGCGGGAACGTGGCGAACTCGGTAAGACTTCTCTCCACTGTCCGTTGGGTAGCTTCCGTCAAATTTCAAAAGCGTGGCAAAACGGTCCGGCGGTTCATCGGTAAGCAAATCTTTCGGCGGCTTATTTGCAGAGTAAGCGGAATATAAGAGGACCACTCCGAAAATAATCGCAATCGCTCTGGTCGGCGTACTCGCGGCCAGATATGCGCCGGTTATCGCGCCAATCGTGGTGGCGATTTCCAAAAACATCCCGACGCGCATGTTCGAAAAGCCTTCCTTCAAATACGCGGCGGCGGCTCCCGAGGATGTTGCGATAACTGAAACGAGCGAAGCTCCGATGGCGTAGCGAATGTCCACGCCAAACGCCAGGGTCAGCAGCGGAACGATCACCACACCGCCGCCGAGCCCCGTGAGCGCGCCGATCATCCCCGCAATCAGCGACCCAATTGCAATCAGAATTGTAAATTCGAAGGTGCTCACGAAATAGCTTCGATTAACGGTCTAATACCTGTTCGTTCACGTAAAGACGCTATCTAAAACACCGCAAGTTTTACGTGCAGGAACTTTTTCGGGTCCTTTCGGAAATCGTTGACCATCAGACGCAGGTCGCTCGTCAGCCCGGTCATGTTGTCGTACAGCTTCGGATCGTTGAAGAACTTCCCCGCGGTGCCTTCGTTCGAATTCAATTTCGCCGAGGCGTCTCGCACGTTAGCGGATGCGTCTCGCAAATTGTTGTAAAGCGCGTCATCGTGCAGCGCTTTGCCGAGCGTGCCCTTGCCCGCGCGCACGTCGTCCAACACTCCGTTCCCCTTGTCCATGAAAGCTTTTGCGCTGTCATACATGGCGGGATCGTAAACCAGCCTGCCGATCGTGCCCTTCTGTTGCTGGACGGCGACCACCACATCGTCCACGTGTCCCAGCGTCGCGCTGGCCTTGTTGTAAAATTCGTCCGAAGATGCAAGTTTGCCGATGGTTCCCTGCCCTTGCTGAATCGAGGTCGTCATCGCGTCCAACCGCGCGGCCGTAGCGTCCAGATGCTTATAAAACGAAGGATCGTTCATGAACAATCCCAGCGTACCTTGCCCGTTCTGCACCTTATCGACGATTCCGCGTAGATCTTCCGAAAGCACCCCCAAGTTTTCCATCAACTCAGCGCCGCGTTCCACCAAGGCTTTCATAGCCGTTTCTTCTTTGCCTGGAATAACGCCGTTGTTCGGAATCATCGTTCCAGTTAGCCCGCGCGATATCGTCACGTATCTGTTGCCCAATAATCCTTCGGTAGCCAGGCTTGCCTTCGAATCGGTGCGAATCGACTCCTGGAATTTTTTATCAATGCGCAGAACCAGCGTGATGTTGTGCATGGCGTCCGGTGGGTGCGGCGTCAAGCGCATCGTTTCCACGTTGCCGACCTCCAAGCCATCCAGACGCACCGGCGCGCCGGTGGTCAAGCTCTCTACTTCGGGCAAGTAGGTTACCACCCGGTATTTCGGGCCCAGTATGCCCGCGCCGGTAACGTAGAAAATCGCCACGGCCATAATGAACAAGCCGGCAAGCACGAACAATCCCACTCGAAGTTCCGCCCACGTCAATTGTTTGCGTTGCGCCATCGCCTTACCTCCTCAGAGATCTGCTTTGAAATGCTATTCCGCTGAAGCCAGAAATTCTTTCAGGTACTCGTCCGACGAATGCAACAATTCGTCCGCTGCACCTTCGAAATAAATCTTCCCGCCGCGAAGCACCACAACGTTCGTCGGAGGAACCTCAGAACTCTCGGGGCCGGACGCCGGCGCATCTTGTTTGCCCGATCCCGCCTTTCCGCCTGCGGAAATCTGCGGAGACGGTCCGCGCGCGGCATCCTTCTTATCGCGCACGATCGCTCCCGTATTCTTGTCGAAACGAAAGTTCGCCAAACCGAAAGCGTCCTGGACGCGCTGGGTAGCGAGCAGCGAAGTAACGCCTTGCGAATCGCGCCCGCGCAAGATTAACGTAATGATGGTCTGGCAAGTCACCGGGTCCAGGCCGGCGGTCGGCGAATCGTAAAACACCAGCGGCGGCCGGTCCACCAGAGCGCGCGCGATTGAAACGCGCCGCCTCATACCGCCCGAAAGCTCCCCGGGATATTTTTCGATGGACGGCTCCATTTCCACAAAGCGCAAAACCTCCCGCACGCGCGTTTCGATTTCGGATTCATCTACTCTTTCTTCATCCAAGCGAAAGGAAACATTTTCGGCGACCGTCATCGAATCGAAGAGCGCGCCTTCCTGAAACACAAATCCAATGTGCCGCCGGAAGTTCAGTAATTCTTTTTCCGGCATTTCGCTGATGTCTTGCCCCATCACCGTCACGTTTCCGGCATCGGGCCGAATGAGCCCCGCTGCCAGTTTCATAAGCAGGGTCTTTCCGGAGCCGCCTTCACCCAGCAGAATTTTTGTCTCTCCCGGCCACACGTCGAAGGAAACCCCGCGCAGAACTTCGCCTTCCGCAAAACCGAGGTGAATATCCTTGAAGGAAACAAGCGGTGCGCCGGGGACGGGTTCGCTGAATTGGTCCACTGAAGCGGCGAGCCGACCTACGGGCGTCATGCCGAGATTATAGATGCAAAACGCGATTTTTACCGTCAGCCTCGAGCGAAAATTTTCGGCCATTTCCTCGCGATTCTCAGGAATCCGGCCGTGCTACACTTGCCTGTAGGATGCGCTCGGCGCCGCACAAGCCTCTCTCGGCCCTTCTCTCGCAAATTTTGGTCGCCTACACGGTGGAACTCGATTCCGAATTCGAGCGCCGCATGCTCGAAACGCAGGCCGCAGCGCGCCTCTCGCTGGTAATTTGGCTTAATGTGCTGCAGTTTTTGACCGATGGACCGGTTTCGGTTCGAACGCTAGCTTCGCGCGCGCTCACCGCCGAGGAGCAGGGCAAGGCCGTGCTTGGCTGTTTGGAGCGATGGGGTTTTATTCTGCTGCAGCCGGGAAAACGCGCCGGTTTCGGCAGCGGCCGAGGCATCCGCGCCGATTGGCCGGTTCGGCTCACGGCCAGCGGCGAATCCGCAATTAGAGTCTGGCCGGAGCTGATCCTGCAAATCGAGGCCCGCTGGTCGAAACGCTTCGGCGACGATGCGACCAGGTTGCGCCGCTCCTTAGAAGCAATCGAGCATCAGATTGACCTCGAATTGCCGCAGGGCTTGCCCCTCGCGATTCTGAGGCTGCCGGAATTCGGGCCCCGAAAATCGGCTGCGGAAGACGGCCTGCCGCTACCGGTGCTGCTTTCCCGGGTTCTACTCGCCTACGCGCTCGGTTTCGAACGTGAATCGCGAACGCCGATTTCGCTATGCGCCAACACCATTCGCGTTCTCAGCGACGAGCCGATCCCTGAAGCAGAGATTCCCAAACGAACGGGCTGTTCGGGGGAGACCGCAGGCATTGGCTGGCAGCACAAGCCGTACATTATCGTTGAAAGAGACCCTGCACGCGGCCGCGGCAAGTTCGTGCGCTTGTCCGAAGCCGGCATCAAGGCGCAGCACGAGTATTACAGTCGCACGCGCGATATTGAGGAAAAGTGGAAGAAGCGCTTTCGCACCGCAACGAACGAAATTCGGGAATCGCTGACGACTCTGCTCAAACGAGGCGAACTTTCTGAAGGCCTGAAACCACCTCCCGGAACGACCCGCGCCGGCGCTGAGACACCAGCCCTAGGCCGCTTCGACATTGGACCTGCCGCGCGCCAGCGCAAGCGGGATTTGGTAATTCAGACGGAAGCATTCGTGCGCGATCCGGCTGGCTCTCTGCCGCATTACCCGCTATGGGACATGAACCGCGGCTTCGGTCCGTAGCAGGCGTTGCTCTTAACGGAAGAACGCTCTCTCCAGTTCCAGCTGAGGCGGGACAGGAACTACTTGTTAAACGCCCACAGCAGAACGCGGGTGATGAATGTATCCACCACCAGCAAAATAACCGAGGAAACTACGACAGCGGAAGTTGTCGCACGGCCCACTCCCTGCGTGCCGCCTTTCACCCGGAGTCCCATGAAGCAAGCGACCGTCGAAATGATGAAGGCGAAAATGAAAGGCTTCAGCAACCCTTGCACCAAGTCGCCAAAATCCAAAGCATGAATGGCGCGGGTCCAGAACTGCACGGGGCCCAGCCGCAAAGTGAAATAGGCCACCAAAAATCCGCCAACCAAGCCCACAAAATCGGAGACCGCGGTCAGCAGCGGCAGCATCAGCACGGTCGCGACCACGCGCGGGGTCATCAACTTTCGAATCGGGTCGGTGCCCAGCGCCCGCATCGCGTCCACTTGCTCGGTCACTACCATCGATCCGATTTCGGAAGCGATTCCCGACGCATTCCGTCCCGCCACCAGAAGCGCTGTGATCGCCGGTCCCAGTTCGCGCACGAGCGCCAGTGCAACCGCGTCGCCGGTGAGCGCCGTTTCTCCAAATCGCTCGAATTGCGAAGCGGTTTGCAACACCAGCACGCCGCCGATAAAAAATCCGGTCAGCACGATGATCGGCAGCGAACCGACGCCGATGATATCCATCTGCTCCAGCGTGTCGGTCCAGTAGTGCGGCGGAGTAAAAATGTTCGCCAGGGACTGGAACGAAAGTTTCGCGTAGTCCTGCACCACCAGCACTTGGCGCTTAACGCCTTCTACGAGAGCCGAGGCTACCGGCTCAAGTGTTTCTTTCTCGTCGGGCATCGTCTGGGGCATCGTGTGGAACTTCGGGGCGTCGTGCCTACCGAAGTCCTCGGAAGCCTAACGTCCGAGGCCTGCGCCGTCAAGCAAACATCCACGCGCGTTTTTATCTTTAGAATTCCTTAACAATGGCGGCGCCGAGATAGGTTCATGATGAGCGGCTTTACGCGCGTCAGTGCGTTCGGTAGAATCTTTCGTCACGCTGGCGACTCTTGATCGGCCCGTGTGACTGGAGAAAATGCTGCGATTTGTTACCGCCGGAGAGTCTCACGGGCAAGCGCTGCTGGCGTGGATCTCCGGACTGCCCGCCGGCCTACCGATCGATCAGGAATTTATTCAACGCGAGTTGCACCGGCGGCAGCTTGGTTACGGGCGCGGAGCCCGCCAGCGTATCGAAAAGGACCAGGCGGAGATTTTCGCGGGCGTGCGCCACGGGAAAACGATTGGCGCGCCCATCGCGGTGCGCATCGACAATCGGGACTGGAAGAACTGGGAGAAAGCGCTCCCGGTGGAAGACACGGAAGGCGCCGAGGACTTGCAGCGCACTCTCACCGCGCCGCGCCCGGGCCACGCGGATTTGGCGGGCGCGCTGAAATTCAATTTTCACGATGCCCGCTACGTGCTCGAACGCGCTTCAGCGCGTGAGACGGCTGCGCGCGTGGCCGCGGGGGCGTTTGCGAAATTGCTTTTGCGCGAGTTTGGCGCGGTGGTTCTGAGCCACACGATTGGCGTGGGTCACGTTCGCCTGGAACGCGCGGCTACCTGGCAAGAAATCTCGGCGGCGAGCGACAATCTCGATTCGCCTCTCCGCTGTGTGGACGCGGCCACCGAATCCCGCATGAAGGCGGAAGTAGATCGCGTGTTGAAAGAGGGCGATTCAGTCGGCGGAGTCTTCGAAATTGTCGCGCGGGGAATTCCGCCAGGGCTGGGAAGCCACGCGCAATGGGACGAAAAGCTCGACGCGAAGATCGCGCGCGCGGTGATGTCCATTCAGGCCGTCAAAGCGGTCGAAATCGGCACCGGGATTGAAAACGCGGGAAGCTATGGCTCGGAAGTGCAGGACGAAATAAGCTACGATAGAGCTAGCAAAAGATTCGTTCGCTCTTCCAATCGCGCCGGGGGAATCGAAGGCGGAATCTCCAATGGCGGCGATATCGTGGTGCGCGGGTATTTGAAGCCGATTTCAACTCTGCGGCGTCCGTTGCAGACCGCGGATTTGAAAACAAAGGAAACGGAGAAGGCCGCCTACGAGCGCTCGGACGTGTGCGTAGTTCCCGCCGCCGGCGTGATCGGCGAGGCCATGGTCTCGCTGGAATTGGCCGGAGCTTTCATGGACAAATTCGGCGGGGATTCGATGCAGGAGACTCGTCGCAATTTCGATGGATTTCAGAAGCAGCTCGACGATTTTTAGCCGCGGTCCAAAGGCTGTGTCGCCGATAAGAACCCGGCGCGAAGGACAGATGCAGCGAAGATGATTCATCCAATCGTTAAATACGGTGACCCGGTACTCGAGACGCCGACCAAGCGCGTGGAGAAATTTGACACCGATTTCCAGAAACTCGTAGAGGATATGTTCGAGTCCATGTACGCGGCGAACGGTGTGGGTCTGGCTGCGCCACAAATCGGATTGAGCCTGCGCGTCACCGTAATCGACGTGAGCAATGGCAAAAATCCGGAAGCCAAGCTGGTCTGCGCGAATCCCGAAATCATTCACGCCGAAGGCGAGCAGCGAGAAGAAGAAGGATGCCTCTCCGTGCCCGGGTTTCGCGCGCACGTCGCACGGCCCCAGTACGTGACCATACGCGCGCATGACGTTGCCGGCAAAGAATTCGAAATGCGCGGCGAAGGATTGCTGGCCCGCGCGTTTTGCCACGAAATCGATCACCTCAATGGCGTCCTTTTCATCACCCACTTGAGCATGCTGAAGCGCGACATGATCAAGCGCAAGATCCGCAAGCTGAAAAAAGCCGGCGAGTGGTAGGACGCGCGTGCCGCTGAGAATTATTTTTTGCGGCACTCCCGAGTTTGCCGTGCCGTCTCTTCGCCATTTGCTCGTCCAATCTGACATTCAAGTCGCGGGCGTCGTAACGCAGCCGGACCGGCCGCGCGGTCGTGGTCACGCAACGTCCAGCTCATCCGTAAAAGAAGCAACGGTCGCCGCTCGCGTTCCGGTGTATCAGCCCGAAAAAATAAAATCGGACGAAGCGCTCCAATATTTCACCCGCACCGCGCCGGATGCGGTCGTAATCATCGCCTATGGCCAAATTATTCCGCAGCGCCTGATCGAAATCCCGCGTCTCGGCTGGATCAATCTGCACGGTTCGCTTCTGCCGAAATATCGGGGCGCGGCGCCCATTCACCGGGCAATTATCAACGGCGAGACTCGCACCGGCCTCACTACCATGCGCATTGACGCGGGACTCGACACCGGCCCCACGCTGCTGAAGTTCGAGACCGAGATCGCGCCGGACGAAACGGCTCCGCAACTGTATGCGCGGCTATCCGAGACGGGCGCGCCGCTGGTGGTCGAGACATTGCGCGCACTCGATCGCGGCACAATCTCTCCCACAGCTCAGGATAATTCCCAGGCCAGTTTTGCGCCGCCGCTGAAAAAAGAAGAAGGGCGGATCGATTGGTCGCTGCCCGCGCAGCAAATCTACAACCGAATTCGCGGGTTGCAGCCGTGGCCCGGCGCCTACAGTTCCTTCCGCGGAAAGAATTGCGCCGTCTGGGGCCGGGCAACTTCAAAACCAAACCAACCAGCCAGTTTCACGGCTTCTCCCGCACCTGCGACACACGCGCCCGGTGAAATTTTCGCAGCCGGTGGTAACGTCTCCGTCGCCTGCGGAGAAGGCACGGCACTCCAACTGGATTTCGTGCAGCTCGAGGGGCGCAAGCGCATCACCGCCCTGGAATTCGCAAACGGCGCGCGCCTCGCTCGCGGCGATCGTTTCGGCAGTTAACCCTACAAAATCAAATGCCAGTCAGCGCAGCCAGGAAAATTGCTTACGAAGTTTTGCGCCGCGTGGAAGCGGAAGGCGCTTACGCGAGCGACGTGCTGCATACGGAGCTTGGCCCCGGCGTGCGCCCGGATGACGCATCGCTCGCCACGGAGCTGACTCTCGGAGTCCTGCGCTGGCGCGGGCTTCTTGATTTTTTGCTCGAACGCTCGCTGAAGAAACCCGTCGCGCGGCTTGATCTGCCGGTGGCGATCGCGCTGCGAATGGGTTTGTACCAGCTTCGCTTCCTGGAGCGGGTCCCTGCGCGAGCCGCTGTAAATGAGTCGGTGGAACTCGTAAAGCGCGCGCGAAAGACTTCCGCCACGTCCCTCGTGAATGCGGTACTCCGCCGCGCCTCAGCGGAAGCGAAAGACCCGCCGGAAAAGTTTTTACCCGCAAGCATTTCGACCGCCGCTCGGCTGGCGATCCTTCATTCGCATCCCGAGTGGATAGTGGCTCGCTGGCTGGCCCGGCTTGGCGAATTGCAGACTGTTTCTCTACTTCAGGCCAACAACCGGGCCCCGCGACTAAGCTGCTCGCTGCATCACCCCGAGCGTCGGCATGAAATCTTGAGCGCCCTGCAAGAGTCCGGCTTGCAATTGGAAACCGGTATTCTTCTAAAGACCGCCTTCGCGGTGAATGGCGGCAGCCCGACTCGCACTCCGGCCTTCCAGCACGGAGATATTTCGATTCAGGACGAAGCTTCGCAAGCGATTCCCTTGCTTCTCGACGTGCATTCGGGCGATCGAGTTCTGGATTTGTGCGCCGCGCCGGGAGGAAAGACACCGACACTCGCGCGAAACGCGGGAAAGAACGGATTAATCGTAGCTGCAGATCGTCACGCGCACCGGCTGCGGGCCATGCGCGAACAATTCAAGCGCCTCGCACTTCTCGCGATTCGCATCATCGAACTCGACGCAGCGCGGCCGCTTCCCTTCAGCATTCCGTTTGACCGCATCCTGGTGGACGCTCCGTGCTCCGGCACTGGAACTCTCGCGCGGCATCCTGAAATTCGCTGGCGTCTGAAGCCCGAGCAATTGCCCGAGCTGAATCGCTTGCAGTCCGGCCTGCTTGCGATGGTGCTGAACCAGCTTTCCCCGGGCGGACGCCTTGTATACTCCACCTGCTCGCTGGAGCCGGAAGAGAACGAGGATGTAGTCGCCGAGACCCTTCGTAAATTCCCCGATGTCAGCCGAGTTCCGGCGAGCGAAGCGGCGCGCTCAATCTCTGGGAATCTGGCACCCGATGTCGATCCCAAGAATTTATTTGACGAACGGGGCCAATTTCACACCACGCCCGGCGCCTATCAAACGGACGGCTTCTTCGCTGCGCTGCTGGAGAAAAAGCGTAACGAGTAGCAAACTATCGCACAAAGACAGACCGGACTAGCATGTCCATCGTGTTAGGCTTTGTAAACGGAGGCCGAAGCAATGACGTTGCGGGATCGCCTGCAGTGGTTTTTTCGCATGTCGATGATAGCGTTCATCCTGGCCTCAGTCGCGTTCCTGAGCGCTTTGACGGCGGTGCGCTTCGCAATCCAAGGCCGCGAAGTTGCCATGCCCGACGTGGTTGGTATGAAAGTATTGCAGGCGCAACAGACTTTGCAAGGACGCGGAGTGGGCCTGAAAGTGGAAGACCGCATCTACAATGCTCTTCCTGTAGATGAAGTGGTGCGCCAAAGCCCCGCTCCGGGCTCCCGTGTGAAGACCGGGCAGTACGCGCACGTGATGCTGAGCCTGGGCCCTCAGAAAGCTACGATTCCCGCTCTTGTGGACAGGAGCCTCCGAGCCGCCCGCATCGAGCTGCTTCGCGGGGGCATGCAGTTGGGCGAAATCTCAAGCGCATATCTCCCCGTGGGGCAAGATGACACTGTAATCCAGCAAGAGCCCGCTCCCGGCACCTCCGATCTCACCAGCCCGCACATAGATTTGCTCGTTTCGCTGGGATCCAGGCCCGCCGCTTTTGTGATGCCGGAAATGACTGGGCTTTCACTCGCCGAAGCGGAATCAAAATTGGCTGGAACGGGACTAAAAGTCTCTAAGCTTACATTCTCGCCCGTCCCTGGCACACTGCATGGCACGGTCGCGTCGCAAAATCCCGCTCGCGGTTCTCGTGTGGACTCGAGCGCCACGATTGAGCTGCAGCTTGCGGAGTAGCCGTGGCCGGGCTGTGCTAAAATCCGCGTGATCGCATGAGCTACGCACGCATCGAGATCGCCCCTTCGATTCTGGCTGCAAACTTTGCGCGGCTGGGCGACGAAATCCGCATGGTCGAGCAGGCCGGGGCGGAAGTGATCCACGTGGACGTGATGGACGGCCACTTCGTCCCTAACATTTCCATCGGAATCCCGGTGGTCGAGTCGCTTCGCAAGGCAACCCGTTTGCCCCTCGATGTGCATCTGATGATCGAACGCCCCGAAGAGTACATTGAGCGGTTCGTTCGCGCGGGGGCTACTCGCGTTCTGGTGCATGAAGAAGCGACAGTGCATCTAGACCGTGCGCTGTCCATGATCCGCGAGCATGGAGCCGAGGCTGGCGCGGTCATCAATCCCGCCACTCCGGTCGCGATGCTGGGCGAAGTTCTCGACAAAGTGGATACCGTGCTGGTGATGTCGGTGAACCCGGGATTCGGCGGGCAGAAATTTATTCGCGGGGCGCTGGAAAAAATTCGGCAACTCAATCAGTGGCGCACGCGGTATAATGCCAGCTTCCGGATCGAAGTGGATGGGGGCGTCGATCTGGGAAACATAGCCGAGTTGGCGCAGGCTGGCGCGAATACGTTTGTTGCAGGGTCTTCGATTTTTCACGCAAGTGATCCGGCGGGAGCGACACGGCAGTTGCGCAAGCTTGCCACCGAAGCTCTGAGCCAGAAGGTTTGACGAAAGTAGTCGCAAATAATAAGTGCAAAGCTGATTTCAAGGGTGTGATGGCAGCAAACTTCAGGCGAACACGTTGTCTCGTAATCCTAGCGCTGGGTACTTTCGTCTTCCTACAGGTGTGCCCTACCGCGACTGCTCAGCAGTCCGATCAAGGCGCACCGCAAACTGCGCAGACTCCGCAATCCGCACAAGGCGCACCAGTCACTGCTCCGGCGCCGCAGGACCCGGCGAAAACCCCGCCACCTGCTAAGACGCCTGCCAAAAAGCCGTCGCGATTCGCCTCGAAAAAAAATGCCAAAAAACCAGCCGCTACTACCGTCAAGGACACTTCGGCTGAGCCGGACAAAGTGCTCTACGACCGCGCGCAGCTGGACTTGAAGGCCGGTCGCTACACCGAAGGCCGCCTCGCGTTGCAGACTCTGATCAATACCTATCCGGACAGCGAGTACCTGGCGAAAGCCAAGCTCGCCGTGGCGGATTCGTATTACAAAGAGGGAGGCACTTCGAGCACAACGCAGGCAATTTCCGAGTACAAGGATTTCATCACGTTTTTCCCCTTCCTTGACGAAGCCGCCTACGCGCAAATGCAGGTCGGCATGGCGCACTACCGCATGATGGAGAAGGCCGACCGCGACTCCACCCAGGCCCAGGCTGCCGAAGACGAATTCCAAGCTTTCATTTTGAAATATCCGCAAAGCCCGCTCGTACCCAAGGCGGAACAATATCTGCGCGAAGTGCAAGAGGTTCTGGGCGACGGCGAATTCCGCGTCGCTCGTTACTATTACTTGAAAATGGATTACCGCGCAGCCGCCGCTCGCCTGGTAGAAGTCACCGACCGCTATCCGCTCTACAGCCAAACCGACGAAGCTTTGTGGATGCTCGGCAACGTTTATTCACGGGCGAAGCTGGCGTCGAAAAATGAAGACGACAAGAATCATTGGGGCGATCTTGCCGCGAAATGCTACGACCGTATCCTGCAGGATTACCCTTTGTCGAAGCGTGGAGTTGACGCGCGCGCGCGTCTTACCTCTATGGGCTTGCCGATTCCCTCGCCTGACCCTGGTGCCCTGCAGCGCATGAAGAACGATCAATTGTGGGCCGAGCAGCACAAGCAGAACCCGCTGATTAAGACTCCGATGTCTATGTTTAAGGGCAGTCCCGACGTTTCCACCTCCGCCCACCAGGGAACGCCGCAGATGAACCCTCCAAACGATATAATTTCAGCAACGGACGTCCTGAAACCCGGCGCGAAAGGCCCCGCTTTTACGATCTCTGCAGCGGGCGGAGATGCTCCCGCCACCGATCAGACCACGGAGGCCGCGCCAGTTGACGCAACCACCCAGCCCGCCGGAGCAGCTCCCAGTACGGGTATTGGCTTCCAGATCATATCGGCACCAAACGATCCAAACGCAACTCCCGCTTCTTCATCTGCAGCCCCCGATCCGGCTCCGGCGGCAAATGATGCAACTCTAAGGCCTTCGGGCAATGTGCCCGTTCTGGCACCGACCTCCGACCCCCAGCCGGCGGGGCCTAACTCGGTGCCGTCGCCCACCCCAGCGCCTCCGACTGAAGTGGCTCCCACGGGCTCATCTACCCCTCGAACCACCGAATCGACCTCCACAGCGCCACCAACCGGCGGAACTGCAGCTACCAGCACTCAAGCACCCGCTGCAGCCCAGCCCAAAGCGGCCGACAGCGCCGACCCCAAGCAAGAGTCCACCAGCAAGAAAAAGAAGGGTGTCAAGAAGCTTATCCCCTGGTAACTGCCTGTTTACTCCCTGCTAACAACTCAAGCACGACTGTACTTCGAGTTTGTTGACGCCCGCGTTTGGGGATGCTGCAATACAGAGTGAAAGGGGTGGGCGTGTCGCCGTCCGGGCCCGCCTCCAGGGGAAGACAGTGCCCAGAATTCTGGTTGCAGACGACAATTCCAATATCCAGAAAATGGTCGTGCTTGCCTTTGAAGAGCGCGGCGTAGATGTGGTCACTGTCGGCAACGGCGAAGCTGCTGTCCGCCGCCTTCCCGATGTAAACCCCGACCTTGTGCTGGCGGACGTTTTCATGCCCGTGCGCAATGGTTATGAAGTCTGCGAATTCATCAAGAAAGACACGCGGTACGCGCACATTCCCGTTATTTTACTGGTCGGCGCTTTCGATCCCCTGGACGAAAAAGAAGCGCGCCGAGTGGGCGCCGATGGCGTTCTGAAGAAGCCTTTCGTTCCGCCCGATCCCCTGATCGCCATGGTGATGTCCGTTTTGGAAAAGAATCCGCGCATTGCTGCGGAACTGGCAAAACAAAAGGAAATAATCCCCGAGCCGCCGGCGCCTGTGGAAGTGATGGAAGCTCCCCTTCGTAGCGAACCTAAACCTCTGCCTGAATTCCCTGAGCCGACTCCCGAGGAAGCCGCTGCGATTTACGGCTTCGGCAAGGGCGTGCGCGCCCTCGCCGGTGATGAGACCGAAGAAGAAGAGGACGAGGAGCAGGAAGGAAAGCGTTCCAAAAAATCAAAGGGTTCCAAGCCTGCAAAGTCCTTGAAGTCTCCCGTCGCTAAGGACAAAGAGCCTGAAGCGGACGACGATTTTGCAACCGTCAGCGACTGGCGGCGTAACGCTGCGGATTTCGACGTTCCGGAAAACATTGCGCAAGATGCGCACGATTCTTTTGGCAGCGATCTCGATACCAGCGCTTTCCCATCCGAGAAGGACGTCCCGCCAAAACACATCCGCAACTCGGAAGAATCCGACGCGCAGGAATCCGAGGCCCAGGAAATCTCTGCCGCCCCTGTGAACGAAGTCGCGAACGACGTTGCAGGCCCTGCCGGCGATGCAAACGACCTTGCAGCCCCCGTCAACGAGACGCTCGAGGTGCAAACTGCCGCTGTGGAGGAACCGTCTGAGCCAGTATTCGCCAGCTCATCCGTGGCAGACGAAGCGCCGCAAACTTCGCACGCCCTCTGGATCCCGGCTTCAACTCCTGACCAGACTCCGGCGGCATCCTCCGAACCGAAAGAAGAAGTACGAGCGGAAGCGGAACCTGCCGCACGGCCGGAGCCCGTTCCAAGCATCGCCGCGAGGCACACGGAATGGATGGACATGATGGCGCCGCCTCCGTCCGAATATCCCAGTGGCGGTTGGATGTCAAACCTGGGTGCGCCTTCGCCGGAATCGGCTCCCTCGCATGCGGAACCCGAAGCGGCGCAAGCCGAGAGCCGCTCGCAGGCTTCGTCCGATCATCGCGAAGGCATCGCCGAGCCCGCCGGACACGCAGAGGAAATTTCAGAGCAGGAAACAGAACATGGCCACGGCTCCAAATTCGGATCGCACTTCGATTCCGATGATCGCTTTTTCAACAACGCCGCTGAACCGGCCAGGCCTTCCTATCACTTCACATCCGAAACGCACGAAGCCGACGATGCAGCCGAGCATGTAGCCGAAGAAACCGCTTCCGCACCTGTCGCAAGCACTTCTGCGGATTTCGACCATCAGCTTATGGTCGCGCCGGCAGACGCCGAACGTCCCGACCAGGACGCCTCCAGCCATCCGACACCCGAACCGCTGCTGGTTGATGAAAGTCACAGTCAAAATTCCGACTATTCGCCGCACCAGGAAGAGTCTTCACCCACTCAGCATATTCTTCCGCCTGCAGCGGACGAACAAAACGCGCAGCCCGATTCAAACCTTGAGCAATTAGAGCCTTCCGTATTCGAACCAGCGGCGCAAGAACCTGCCGTTGAGGAATTCAGCGAACGCATTCCTACTCTGCCGCCGCCAAACCGAGAAGCCCTTTCGGGAATCGCTTTCCTGATGCCGCCCCGAGTCCAGGTGGACGCTACGCCGAACGAACCCAGCACCGAAGCCGTGGATGCGCTAGTGCGAAAGGTTTTGGAAAAGCTTCAGCCTCAGCTTCAGGAAATGTTTTCTCAAGGCGTGAAACCGCTGGTCGAAAATCTGGTCCACAGCGAGCTCTCGAAAAAAGACCGCTAAGCCGCGCCTTAGTTTTCCAGCCACCCTCCCCAGACTCGGAACTCCGATTTTCGTCAGGGCACGACTTTTCACCCTGAGCCCGCGAAGGGTAGTCGTGCCGTAAACAGAGCAATATCAGTGTGGCTTTAGCCGCTGAGGGATGGAATTTGCGGTTGTGACACAGACTCAATAGCCAAGGTGATGGAGATAAAACACGCCGGCCGCAGCAAACAAGCAGTAGATGCCAAAGACGTACCACCGCCCGCCTTCGAGCCACTGGCTAAGCCATTTCAACGCTACAAGCCCCGCTAGAAACGCGAATACCGCCCCAATCAAGCTGGGCAATGCTGCCGACGCAAAGCTTGCCGTTCCGCTGATATGTTCGGCGCGCACGAGTCTCAGGGCCTCCCGCGCAACCACCGCCGGGGTCAGGACCACAGCTAGCGCGAAGCTAAATGACTCGGCCCGTTCCTTCGCCACCTTCAAAAGCATTCCCGTCGAGATCGTCGCACCAGAGCGCGAAAACCCACGAAACGGCAAGCACAGCCCCTGTACCGCTCCGACAATTCCCGCCTGCTTGACGGTCAGATCGCTCGGGCCGTCGAATGGCCGGGCGTAGTTCCTCTTTTCGAAGAGGCCCGCGATCAGAATCAAGATTCCCGCCGCAGCCAGCGCCGGAGCAATCAAATCGAGATGGCTGAACAAATCCTCGATCTCCGCATGCGGCGCGCCTCGAAAAGCTGTCTTCTCGATAATTTTGATAATCGCTTCGCCGATCGCACCGGTAAGCACAGTCGCCAGAATAATCAGTACCGCAAACTTTTTGAATGCAGCCATGCTGTGAAAGAACGTCGCTCGCCATTGGCTCCAAAAGTAAACGATCACAGCAAACATCGTGCCGGTGTGCAGCATCACCAGAAGCAACGTCATGGGTGGCGATGATGGATCAAGTCCCATCAACTTTTCAGCCACGACCACGTGCGCAGAACTCGACACCGGCAGAAGTTCGGTTAGCCCCTGCACGATCGCAAGGATGAGGATGTGGAAAATATTCATGCGGCCATTTTAATGGAGATTGGAGTCGAATCGAAGAGCCGGTCGAGACCCGGCTCCCCTGTAGTTACTGGCGATTCACAATTGCATTGGGGTATTGCCGGCCTGCGCGACGCCGGCAGCAGCGCATCTAGCCGTGCGTTCCCCGCCTTAAGTGGAAGCTTACTTCGGGCAGGCCGCGCCGTCGTTAACCCACTCCTGCATCGCCGCGACAAAATCCGGGCGATTGAGCGGAGGCAACGTGCGTCCATCGCCTGGCTTCCATCCCCAGCCGACGAGATCGTCGGTAGCGACGTGCGTAAGTATCTGCGCCAAACTGCGGCCGCCGTTCTGCCTCGGATCTTTCAATTGGCGGCAAAGCTCTCCGGCGGTTCTCCCCACAAAAACCATTTTCATTTGCGGAGGCGGCAATCCCCATTTCGGATTCCCCGGAGGCATGTTCGCGCCCGGAAGATTCGCGTCCTGATGGCAAGTGTGGCAGGTCATTCCATACACGCCGTGTCCGTCAGGGCCGCGCTTTACGTTTTGCGTATGGACGTGACTATCGTCGCCCTGCAGAGGCGCGTCACCTGATGGATGGCAATTCTGGCATCGCGGCGAAACGAAAACCGGATACGCCCGCTCAAATGCCGCCTGCGCCGCCGCGTCGTCGGACGAAGCAGCTGCGACCGTCGCCACAAGCGGGCTCCGGTCACCATTCGCAAACGCGGAGCGCTGGGACCACGCTGCCAACAACATGCATGCGATTCCCGCCAGGGCGAGCGCCGCTCGAATCTGCCATTTCGTTCTGTTCGCCATCTTCGATCCCTCGTGATGAATCTTCATGCGGAACGCAAATCTTCAGCCTTGATTGGGAGCCTTCGCACGCGTTTACCGGTCGCAGCGAAAATCGCATTCGCAACCGCCGGCGCCACTGGCGGCACTCCCGGCTCGCCTACGCCCGTGGGCTTCTCTGTGCTGGGAACGATATAAACCTCGATTTCCGGCGACTCAAACATGCGCACCATCGGATAGTTGTTAAAATTGCCCTGCTGCACGCGGCCTTTGTCCAGAGTGATTTCCGTTTTCAGCGCAGCAGTGAGGCCAAAAACAATCCCGCCTTCGAGTTGCGCTTTCACCGTGTCCGGATTGACCGTGCGGCCGCAATCCACCGCGGCTACGATGCGATGCACTCTCAAACGCCCGTCCTTTTCGACCGAGACTTCCGCGACCTGCGCGACATAGCTATCGAAGGAAAAATGCGTGGCGACTCCGCGCGCGTGCCCTGCGGGAAGCGGCCCGCCCCAATGCGCTTTTTCGGCCGCAAGGTCGAGGACCGCGAGCATCCGCGGTTGATTCGCCAGAAGCGCGCGGCGAAGCTGGTAGGGATCTTTCCCGCCGGCATGGGCGACTTCATCCAAAAACGCTTCCACCGAAAATCCAGTGTGCGAGTGCCCCACCGAGCGCCACCATTGCACCGGTACTTCATTCTTAGGACTGTGCAAATCCACCTGAATATTCGGGATTCCGTAAATGATGTCCGCAGCGCCTTCCACCGATGCCGCGTCAATGCCATCCTTGATTCCGAAGCCGGCGAACATAGTGCCGTCGAATATCGACTGCCCCACGATCGTGTGCGTCCATGCCACAGGATTGCCGCTGGCATCCAGTCCCGCAGCGAAATGGTCGTACCACATGGGGCGATACCAGCCGCCCCGTATGTCGTCCTCGCGAGTCCACACAATTTTTACCGGAGCTTTCGCCACTTTCGCCACGTGCACGGCTTCGGTCACGAAATCGGAAGCAGGGTTCGCGCGACGCCCAAAGCCGCCACCAAGCAGCGTGGTGTGAAGTTCTACCTGCTCCGGTTTCAGTCCTGCGACGCCAGCAGCCGCGGCCCGATCGCCGGTTTGGAATTGAGTGCCGGTCCAGATTTCGCAATGGTCGTCATGCAAATCGACCACAACGTTGAGGGGTTCCATCGGCGAGTGCGAAAGATAAGGGACTTCGTACTCTGCGGTGATTGTCTTTGCCGCTCCAGCTAAAGCGTTGGCCGGGTCCCCAACCTTGCGAGCGACTGCGCCAGGAGTCTTGGAGAGCTCCGCGTACTGCTCGCGCATCGCAGCGGTAGAGATGCTCGCACCCGGGCCTTCGTCCCAAACTATCTCCAGCTTCTCGCGGCCCAGTTTCGCCGGCCAAAATCCGTTGGCAATCACTGCGATACCCGAAGGAATTTGCAGCACATTCACCACACCGGGCACCGCTTTTGCTTTGTCGCTATTGAAGCTCGAAACTTTCCCGCCGAAAACAGGCGAGCGCGCCACAACCGCCGTAAGCATCCCCGGAATGTAAACATCAAGCCCAAATTGCGCGGTGCCATTCGTTTTCGAAGGCGTATCCAGCCGGTGCAATGGCTTGCCGATGATGGTGAAATCTTTCGGATCTTTCAACGCAACATCTTTCGGTGGTTCCACCTTCGAAGCCGCATCGGCCAGGCTTCCAAACGAAGCTCGCCGCCCGCTCGCGGCATGAACAACAAATCCTTTTTCCGCGCGGCAACTTTGCGCATCCACTCCCCACGATTGCGCCGCCGCCGAAATCAGCATCACGCGAGCCATCGCGCCCATTTTGCGGAACCGATCGTACTCAGAGCTGGTAGTGGTGCTTCCGCCGGTCATCTGCATCCCGTACACCGAGTGGTTGTAAACCGCCGCCACCGGTGCCGGTTGCACCCGAATCTTGCTCCAATCCGCCTCAAGCTCTTCCGCGATCAGCATCGGAAGCGAAGTGTAAATTCCCTGCCCCATTTCGGAATGGTTCGAGATCACTGTAACGAGATCGTCGCCTCCGATGTGCACGAAAGCATTCAACGCAACAGGCTGGCTCGCCGATTGCGCCGCGCGCGCGGGCGCCCAATCCGGGACGTAAAGATTTAGCAGCAAACCGCCGCTGATTGCCGCTCCCGTCTTCAGAAAATCGCGGCGCTCCATTTTCGCCCGGACGCTCATTTCGCACCCCGCTGCGCTTTGATTTCAGCAGCGCGATGAATGGCCTGCCGAATGCGCGGATAGGTGCCGCAACGGCAAATATTCCCGGACATGGCTTCGTCAATGTCCGTGTCGGTGGGCTTGGAATTTTCCGCGAGCAAAACCGCCGCGCTCATAATCTGCCCTGACTGGCAATAGCCGCACTGCGGCACGTCAATCTCGATCCATGCCTGTTGAAGAGGATGCGTCAGGTCGGGCGAGATGCCCTCAATCGTCGTGATCTTCTTTCCTTCCGCGCGCGAAACCGGAGCAACACAAGACCGCACAGCCTCGCCATCGATGTGAACGGTACAAGCGCCGCATTGCGCCATCCCGCACCCATATTTCGTGCCGGTAAGTTTTAGCGAATCGCGAATCACCCAGAGCAGCGGCGTGGACGGCGGATCCGCCACGCTGACCGCCTTTCCGTTAACGGTGAATGAAATCAAGTGATGCCTCCTTCTCTTTCTGCCTGGCTGCGATGCGTGGGGTTGTGGTTTGAAAACAGGACGTTACGTATTGAAATAAAATGCTCTGAAGCGCGTGAAAAAAGATTATCTGTAGACCGAACGATTATGCGACCGAAATGGATTTCCCGCAACCGTGCCGGCACCCTGGCAGTTGGCCACCTCGGCACATTCACACCGCGGATTTTGCGTTACAAACTGCATGACCGAACTGGATGTGTAAGTTATCCTCAATCACCTTGCTCCCGCCGCGGCCCATCATATCCTTCCGATTTCTGCTATTGCTTCTGGCCGTCTTTCCGTTCTCCCGCGCCTACGCACAGGAAACCGTATTCGACGTACCCAGCGCTGACATTCTCGACAAAGGAAAAGTGTACGGTGAACTGGACGGCACCTTGCACCCCGTGGATTTCCTGGCCACATTCACGCCCCGCGTCGTCGTCGGCATCGGGCACGGAATCGAGGTGGGCGCAAATTTCGACGGCCTCGCCTCCCCCACCTTGGGCCAACTCGAAATTTCTCCCACAATTAAATGGCGCCTTTGGAGGGCCAAGGATTCAGGATGGTCTTTTTTCGTTGGGGACGATCTGTTTTTTCCCGTGTACCTTCGAACTTACAACGCGGGGAATTACGCCTACGCCACGCTGGCCAAGCAGTGGAAGCACGGCACGCGCATCACCGCGGGCGCGTACGACTTCACTCGCAACGTAGTCGCCAAATCCAACCGCGCCGGCGGCCAGTTCACTTTCGAACAGACAGTCGACAAACGCTTCACCGTCGCAACCGAGTGGTACACCGGCAACAACGCCGTCGGCTACGTGAATCCCGGCGCCATCGTAAAACTCACTTCCAAACTTACATTTTACGCAGCCTATCAAGTCGGAAACGCCGGCGTAACTAACGGCAACCACCAGTTCCTCTGGGAATTTGGCTACAATTTTAATTAGTTGGCGACTACTCCGTTTACCTACACCGGCTCTACGGAAGTTCGCTTCTTGCTAGCGCAGATAGCCCCAGTTGTGCAGCCGGTCGCTGTCCTCTTCCCATCGATCGCCGATGTCAGTGCGATAGTACATGTTCGGAATCAAGACGTTCTTGATGCGCGAGTACACCTGCGCCTTAGCCTGCTTCATCGTCTGTCCCGTGCCCACGATGATCAAGATCACGCCGGAAGTACCGGCGATGAGCCACTGCCCGTTCAGCTGTTTGACGTCCTCGATATGAGTTTCGTCCGCCGGCGGCTTTTTAAAAACGATCGCCGAATTTTTCGAAAACGCATCGAATGTCTCATCATCGTCAAAAGGAAACGGCGGCACCACGATCCGCACCCCGATCTGAAACCCGCTCCGCACTTTCAGCTTGGGGTCCAGGCCGCTGGCAAGGTCCCAAAAGAATTGCCCGATCGGCGTAATCATCCCCGCTTGCTGGATGCTGATCGTCGGATACCCGAACCGCGCGGTAAACTCCAGCGGATAAATCCCGTTGTTATTCACGATGCAGTTCACGTCGATGTAACCGACATATCCTTCTTCCGCGAGCTTCGGCTCCATTTTCAAGAGCGTCTGATTGAAAAGATGGTTCGGCCCGCTCCAGAACATCGAAGTCCCCATCTCACCCGTCGGTGGGCCGATATCTCCAGGAAAGAGTTTCTTGTGCTCGAAATTGATGTTGATGGGATAGATGAAGTTCTTGCCGTTGAAAAACGCTCCGACGGCCACCTCCACGCCGATCATCCTCCGCTGTAACTGAAACACTTTAATCTCGTCGGCGAACGCTTTCTTGTAAGCCTCCAGCATCCGAATCACGTCCTGCCCGTCGTCTTCTTCCCCCACGAATAGCCGCCGCTTTACGTTCTGCGCTTCCCCGCTCGGCTTGATCACATAGCGGCTGGGATTCTGCGTAACGTGCTCGATGGCGTCATCGAAGGAGTCAAACTCGCCGTAAGGAATGATGTTCACTCCCGCTTTTTTCAATTCCTCCTGGCCGAACGAGCGGTCGTCTTCCAGCTTGTCGCTGTAAGCCGTTCCTCCGATTACCAGCTTCCCTTCTTTGCGCAGCGCCTGCGCTTTTTCGCCCTGGCCCAGCGTGTCGTCAAAAATAATGATGTCCGCCCAATCCTTATCTTTTTCCCAGTCTTTCGACTTGGCCACGAACCCGTCAGCGATATCGCGCTCTTTCTTGTCGGAAATGTAATAGCGCACCTCATGGCCCTCTTTCGAGATTTGCCACGCGATGTCGCTGATCAGTCCGGTCAAAGATACGAATAGAAAGTTTTTCTTGTCCATTGTCCCTCGTTCCTAAGGGGTGTGAATCTTAACATCCCCGTCCCCTCCAAACGAAGACTCGCCCATGAATTTACCGTGTCATTTGACGCCCGCACCGTCCGCCCCTACTATTAATGGATTCTTTGCGCTTGGAATCAACTGCGTATAGAAGTTTCGGGAAAATGATGCCGAGAGAAATACCAAAAGCCTACGAGCCGAGGGAAATCGAAGAGCGCTGGGCCAAAACCTGGTTTGACGAGAAATTATTCCGCGCCGAAAACTCTGGCGACGCCAGCGGCAGCACATTTTCCATCGCGCTTCCCCCGCCCAACGTCACCGGCTCGATTCACATCGGCCACATGCTCGAACACACGCAGATCGATATGCTCGTTCGCTGGCATCGCATGCGCGGCGAACGTACCCTTTGGCTCCCCGGCATGGACCACGCCGGAATCGCCACCCAGTTCGTCGTCGAACGTATGCTCGCCACGGAAGGAATCAAGCGCCAGGATTTGGGCCGCGAAGAGTTCGAACGCCGCGTCTGGAAATGGAAAGCCGAAAGCGGCGGCGTAATAAAAGACCAAATGATCCGCCTAGGCGTTTCCTGCGACTGGACGCGCGAGCGCTTCACTCTCGAACCCGCGCTCTATCGCGCCACTCTGGAAGCTTTCCTCCGCCTCTATCGCGACGGATTCATCTATCGCGGACGCTACATCGTCAACTGGTGCCCGCGTTGCCTCACCGCCATCAGCGACCTCGAAGTGGTCCACAACGAGCGCACCGGCAGCCTCTGGTACATCCGCTATCCCGTCGCTGGAACGAAAGAGCACCTCGTCGTCGCCACTACCCGCCCCGAAACGATGTTGGGCGATACCGCCGTCGCCGTGCATCCCGACGACGAGCGCTACCAGCACCTCATCGGTAAAAAGGTTTTGCTGCCGCTCGCGAACCGCGAAATTCCCATCATCGCGGATTCATCCGTTGACCGTGAATTCGGCACCGGCGCGGTGAAAATCACTCCCGCGCATGATCCCAACGACTTCGAAACCGGCAAGCGCCACAACCTTCCTCAAATCGACGTCATGACCGACGACGCGCATATGAACGAAGCCGCCGGACCCTACGCTGGCCTCGAACGCTTCGTCGCCCGCGCGCGAATCATTGCCGACCTCGAAAAACTGGGCTTGCTGGAAAAAATCGCCGAGCACACTCATTCCGTCGGCACATGCGACCGCTGCAAAGCCATCGTTGAACCGCGCATCTCCACGCAATGGTTCATGAAAATGAAGCCGCTCGCCGTGCCCGCCGCCAAAGTTGTCCTCGACGGCTTGATTGAAGTCGTGCCCGACAATCAGCGCACCATCCTGCTGCAATGGTTCGAAAACATTCGCGACTGGTGCATTTCGCGCCAGCTTTGGTGGGGACATCGCATTCCCATCTGGCATTGCTCCGGCTGTAAAGAAATGGTCCCCGCGCTCGATTCGCGCGTCGAAATCTTCGAAGGCCACGCCCGCGCCGCCAGCCCGCCTAGCAAATGCCCGAAATGCGGCAGCGCAGAACTCGTCCAGGACAAAGACGTCCTCGACACCTGGTTCAGCTCCGCCCTCTGGCCCTTTTCCACCCTCGGCTGGCCCGACGACACCCCCGACCTCCGCACCTACTACCCCACCAGCCTGCTAATCAGCGGCTACGACATTTTATTTTTCTGGGACTCCCGCATGATCATGATGGCCCTCCAACTAAGCGGAGACCCTTTCGAAAACGCCCCGAGCGAGCGAGACGCAAGCCGCGCCGGCGAGCCGGAATCAACGATTCCCTTCCGCCGCCTCTACCTCCACTCCCTCGTCCGTACCGCCGAAGGCGCCAAGATGTCCAAGACCAAAGGCACCGGCGTTGACCCTCTCGGCCTCACCGAAAAATTTGGCACCGACGCCTTGCGCTACATGCTCGCCAGCATGGCCGCCCCCGGCACCGACATCATCCTCAGCGAAGACCGCATCCTCGGCGCCCGCGCCTTCGCCAATAAAATCTGGAACGCCGCCCGCTTCCTGTTTCTAAATCTTGAGAAGGCCGAAGCCTCAGCCGCCATCACGCTCGAAGAACTTTCCGCCCCGGAAATCCGCGCCAAAGCTCCCTACGCAATTCCCGGCGAAGACGGCCTAATCCACCGCTGGATTTTCTCGCGCCTATCTTCCGTCTCAGCAGAAGTCAGCGCCGCCCTCCAGGACTTCCGTTTCCACGAAGCCTGCCAGACCATCTACCATTTCTTCTGGGGCGACTTCTGCGATTGGTACATCGAGTGGGTCAAGCCGCAACTGTCGTCCGACAATCGCGAAGTCTCCGTCGCCGCCTGGCGCAACATCTTCGCCGCGCTGGAAGCAGCCCTCCGCCTCCTGCATCCAGTAATGCCCTTCCTCACCGAAGAACTCTGGCACCGCCTGCCGCAGCCCCCAGGCGCTCGTTCCATCGCCCTCGACAAATTCCCGGAGCCCCGCGCGGATTGGACTGACGCCGCAGCCGAAAAACAAATCGCAACCCTGCAGGAAATTATCACCGCAGCCCGCAACATCCGCGCCGAAATGAAAGTCGATCAGAAGCGAAAGATCCCCGCCGATTTCTCCAGCAGCGATCCCGCAATCCGCAAACTCGCCGAACAAAATGTCGAGCCGCTTCTGCGCCTGGCGACGCTTTCGGCCCTGAACATTTCTGCTGACCGTCTCGACGGGGCAGGCGCCGCCGTCCGCTCCACGTCGCTATTCGACTTGCGCATCGCCTACGGCGAAGCAGTGGACAAAGACGTCGAGCTTTCCCGCCTCCGAAAAGAAATCGACCGCCTGGCAAAAGACGTCGCCTCCAAACAGTCCCGTCTCGCCGATGAAACCTTCACCAGCAAAGCCCCCGCCAAAATTGTCGAAGACCTCCGCTCCACACTAGCCGCTCGTCAAATCGAACACCAAAAGCTCCTCGACCGCCTCAACCAACTCGGATAAACGTAACTCACTCAAAACAAACGGGCGCAGCTGTTCTATCCGGGTCCAGAATTGCACGCCAGTCGCGGCTTGTACCCGCGCCTCCGCTCAAGTATCCTTTGAAATTCCCCATGCCCACCAAACGAATGGCGAATTTGCCGGGGACCACCGACCGGCGCATCGACGCGCTGCTCACCCTGCTCTCCGAGAATTCCACCATCGTCATCAGCGGCGAAAAAATCGCCAAGGAAATCGGCGTGACCCGGCAGCAGGTCTGGCGCTGGGTCCAGAAAATGCGCGAGTTAGGTGTGCGCGTAAAGGGCCATGCGCGCACCGGCTATCACATCGAGCGCGCCCCGGACATTCTCGTCCCCCAGCTTTTGACCAGGCGGCTATTTGGCACCCCGTTCGCGCGCCGCATCTATCACTTCTTCAAAATCGACTCGACCAACACTCTGGCGATGCAGCTCGGAGAACAGGGCGAACCCCACGGCGCCATCGTGCTGGCCGAAGAGCAAACCGCTGGACGCGGCCGCGCCGGCCGCAAGTGGCTTTCGGAAAAGTCCGCGGGAATTCATTGCAGCATCCTGGTGCGTCCGCTGATTTCTCCTGCGCAAGCTCCCCTTCTCACTCTTGTCGCCGGCCTCGCCGCACGCGACGCAGTCACCGAGGAGCTTGATGTGCTTCCTGACATCCGCTGGCCCAACGATTTGCTCGTGCGCGGTCGGAAATTCGCCGGCATCCTCACCGAGATGCACGCCGAGCCCGACCGCATGCACTACGCCGTGATCGGAATCGGCATCAACGTCAACCAGACGAAAATGCCCGCCGAGCTCGCCGACTTCGCAACCTCGCTGCGCATGGAGACCGGCAAAGTTCATTCACGGCTGGAAATCCTGATTCGGTTGCTGCGCCACCTCGACCGCTACTACAATCAGTTCATCGCCGAAGGGCCGGGACCGATTCTTCGCCGCTTCGCCGAAGTCTCCAGCTATTTTCAGGGGAAACGAGTGCGCATCACTACTCCCATCGAAGTTTTCACCGGCACTACCGCCGGGCTCGAATCCAGCGGCGTCTTGCGCGTGATGCGCGACGACGGCGGCGGGATCGAACCGGTGCTTTCCGGCGATGTCGCGGAGGCTTCCTGATGCTTCTCGCACTCGACGTCGGCAACACCAACACGGTGCTCGGCGTGTTCGGCCCCAAAGAGCTGGTGGCCCATTGGCGCTTGACGACCGCGCGAGATCAGACCATCGACGAATACGGAATCCTGTGCCGCGAACTTTTCACCCTGGCCGAACTCAGTCCCAGCGAAGTCGGAGGAATCATCATCAGCTCGGTCGTTCCGCCGCTGAATTCCACGCTGGCAGGAATGGCGGAGCGATACTTCGGCAAAAAAGCGCTCTTCGTCGAGCCTGGAATTAAAACCGGCATGCCCGTGCATTACGACAATCCCCAGGAAGTCGGCGCGGACCGTATCGTAAACAGCGTCGCCGCCTTCGAGAAATACGGCGGCCCGTGCATCATCGTCGATTTCGGTACCGCGATTAACTTCGACGCGGTTTCTGCTCGCGGTGAATACCTGGGCGGAGTCCTCGCCCCGGGCATCGGAATTTCCGCCGAAGCGCTCTTCGCTCGCGCCGCAAGACTCTTCCGCGTGGAAATCAAGGATCCTGGGAAAATCATCGGCACCAATACGGCTGCTTCTATGCAGGCCGGTCTTTTCTACGGGTACACGGACTTGGTTGACGGCATCCTCGACCGCATGAAGAAAACCATGGGCGCAAAGACGAAAGTCATCGCGACAGGCGGACAAGCTGCGCTGATTGGAACCGCGTCGCGCCACATTGAAACCATTGATGAATTCTTGACGCTGGAAGGCCTGCGAATCATCTGGGAACGGAACCAGGACGCCGCCCAGGAGCGAGGCAAAACGCAAAAGCTGGCATCCGTTCCGCCGAGGCCAAAAAACTGACTTTATCGCCCAATTTCCGGAAGCTTTCCTAATTCTGACAAAACAACCACAGAAACTCGACTCGATGGACTCCTTCAACTACTTCAATTACTTCACTGAAATTGAAGATTATTTCTGGCGCAAACGCGGCGCGCATCTCCTGGTCTCCCCTCTGGATTGGGCCATCGTGGAAACATGGCAGAAAGCCGGCATCCCCCTCGGCGCCGTGCTGCAAGGAATCGACCGGGCATTCGAGAGTTGGCAACGGTCGAAGCGCGCCGCAGGGGGACGCCAACTGAAAAGCCTGGCGTACTGTGTCGACGCCGTCGCCGACGCAGCGGCGGAAGCGGCGGAAGCAGCTGTAGGAGCCGGGCCGGAAGTGAAATCTTCGCGGCCGACCGCCGAAACTTTTTCGCGCGACGAGCTGCGAAAATATCTTGAACGCAATGCCGCGCGCCTCCGGACGGCTTCCGTGAAACTGCGAGAGCGGAGCGGGACAGCCGAAGAAAAACTTCCCGCTCGCTTCGAAGACACTGCCAAGCGGCTTGATGAACTTCTGCCGCTGCTCGATTCCCCGGCTGCGCTCGATCTCGAAGATCTCGAACGCCACTTGACCGTGCTCGAAGACAAATTGTCGGCGGCACTGTCGGCGGATGCCGATGAAGAAGCTCTGCTTTCCGTGCGGCGCGAAATGGATCGCTCGCTGGCGCCTTACCGGCGTAAGATGTCCGCGGAACAACTGGCGCAGCTCGAGCGGCAATACATTCAGAAGAGGCTCTTCGAACATTTTAACGTGCCGCGCTTGAGTTTGTTTTATTTGACCTGACGCTGAACCAACTTTCATGCCAACCATGGACGTCACAATCGAGAAGCTGATCTACGGCGGCGATGGCCTGGCGCATCACGAGGGGTCCACGGTCTTCGTCCCGTTCGTTTTACCTGCCGAGCGCGTAGCGGTGTCGCCTGTCGAACAGAAAAAGAAATTCGTCCGCGCGCGGGTGGACAACTTGCTGGAACCTTCGCCGCAGCGCGTCGCGCCGCCGTGCCCGCACTTCGGCATTTGCGGCGGCTGCAATTACCAGTATATTCCTTACGATGCGCAATTGGCGTACAAAGCAGAGATCCTGCGCGAGACGCTGCGGCGTATCGGACGGATCAATTGGACCGGCGAGATCAAGACGCATGCGTCGCCGCCCTGGGGCTATCGCAACCGCGCGCAGTGGAAAATTCGGCCGCCGTTGGATTCGTCCGATGGCTCGACTCAGCCGAACGCAGGGGCGGCCAACAAGAGCCTTACAAAACTTGAAATCGGGTATTTTCGCGCCAACTCGACGGCGCTGTGCGCGGTCGATGAGTGCGCGATTCTCTCGCCGTTGCTTCTGAAAACATTGCTCGGGCTGCGAGCGGCATTGGCAGCCGGCGAACTTCCGCGAGAGTTGCGCGAGATCGAAGTATTTAGCAATGAAGGCGCCCGCGAAACGACAGACGCGGGCGGCTCAAGACTCCTGCTCACGGCTAACTTCGCCGGCTTTCCGTCCCGGATCGCGGAACACGCCGAAACGATTCGTCGCGTTGTGCCGGAGGCCGTCAGCATACTGTTCCACGATCCGAGCCATGATCGGATGGAACTCTTCGGCCCGGGTTTTTTGGAAACCGAAACTGCCGGTCCCAGATACCGCGTCGGCCACTTTTCATTTTTTCAGGTCAACCGGTTCCTCGTTGACGCTCTGGTACGAACTGTTTGCGATGAAGAAAATGTCCGCATAGCTCTCGACTTGTACGCCGGCGTGGGATTATTTTCCATTCCGCTGGCGAAACGCTTTGAACGGGTGATCGCCGTCGAATCGAATCCTGCGGCTGTGCGCGACCTGGAAACCAACATGCGCGGGCTAAGCACAATTGAGGTTCGCACTGCCGACGTCGAGCGATTCCTGGAGCGAAACAAGGAGCGCCCGGACTTTGTCGTTCTGGACCCGCCACGCGATGGGCTGGCGCCCGATGCGGCGAAGCGTCTGGGACGTTTGCAGCCCGCGCGCATCACATATGTTTCTTGCGAACCGCCCACGCTGGCTCGCGACCTTGCGGTGCTAGCAGAAGCGGGCTACGACTGCAGCGAGATTCACATGTTCGATCTTTTTCCGCAGACATTTCATATGGAGACAGTGGTGCGGTTGCGCCGACGCGAATGAAATTGCCCGCGCTGTGGATCGCCGCGGCTTTTGCCGCGGGTATAGGCATCGCGAGCCGATGGCAGGCCTCGCCGAAGATTTGGTGTGCTATCTCCGCAGTGGCAATAACCGCAGGCGTAATTCTGTTCTGGCGAAGGCGAGCGGCATTCGCGTGGTGTTTTGCGCTGATCGCGTGGATCGCGCTCGGCGGGCTTGCAATCGGAGTGGAGCGCGCCGCTGTCCCTGCGAACCACATTTCCCGGCTGATCGCCACTGACTCCATTGATACAAGTGTTCCGCTGCGCTGGCGCGGGCGCCTGCGGGAGGATCCGCTGAGGCTGCCCTGGGGACTCCGTTACGAAATAGATCTGGAGAATGTGCAATCCGCAGGCGTTGAGGTCCCCACGAGCGGCGGCTTGCGTGTGAATTTCTACACCGGACCGCGCGCGACTGAGCCTCCTCAAGGTCTGCGTGCGGGCGACCGCGTGGAAGCGCTGGTGAAGGCGCGTCCGCCGCGCAACTATCTCGACCCCGGCGCATTCGACGTTCACGGCTTCCTCGCGCGGCAGAAAATTGATGTGGTCGGCTCGCTGCGCAGCGGCGAACTGCTTCAAGTGATCGACCGCCCCCCGCCGACGTTGCAGCAGCGGCTGGCAAGAGCGCGCGGAAACCTGCTCGCGCGCGTGGATTCCCTGTTCGCGGATCAGCCCGAGCGCGCGGCCGTGCTGCGCGCCATGTTGCTCGGCGACCGCACCTTCGTCGATTCCGATGTGGTGCTCGCATTTCAAAAGACCGGAGCCTATCACGTGCTCGTGGTTGCCGGGCTGCACGTGGGCGCGCTGGTGGTTTTTCTCTACTGGCTTGGACGCCGTTTGAAGTTGCCTTCAGTCGCGACGGCTATGATGACGCTCGCCGCTCTTGGTGCATACGTTGGGATTGTGCAGGACCGCCCGCCGATTCTTCGCGCTGCATTGATTGCGGCATTTTACTTATGCGCGCGCCCGCTTTTCCGACGGGTTGAATTACTCAACACGATTTCGCTGGCCGCTCTGGCGATTCTTCTCTGGAAGCCTTCGGCACTCAGCGATTCGAGCTTTCAGCTTTCCTTTCTCGCTGCGGGAGTGATTGCCGCGCTTGCGATACCGTGGATCGAACGCACGAGCGAACCATATCGCTGGGGCTTGCGGCACTTGGGCGACGTCACGCGCGACGGAGCGTATCCGCCAAAGGTCGTGCAATTCCGCATCGATATGCGCTCCATGGGGAACTGGCTTTCCCCGCGACTGCCACAGCGAATCGCTTCGCGAGCAAATGAATTACTCTCAGCCCCCGTGATCGTCGGATTACGATTGTGGGACGTCGCGCTGCTTTCGTTTGTAATTCAGTGGGGCATGCTTCCGCTGCTGGCAGAGGATTTTCATCGGGTGAGCCTTGCCGGACCGATGAGTAATATTCCGGCTGTGTTGCTTACGGCAATTATTGTTCCGCTTGGATTTCTGGCGTTGCTCGCGTCGTTCATTTGGTCACGGATTGCTCTTTTGCTCGCGAAGGCACTGAGCTTTTGCACCGGGCTCTTGCTTTCAAGCGTTGAGTGGTTTGGCCATTGGCCGCGGTTGTCGTATCGAATTCCCGGACCGCCGGTGTGGCTTGCGATCGCTTTCGTCGCCGCGTTTGTTTGTCTTGCGATGTGTGCGCGCGTAGTGGCGGCGCGCCGATTGAGTCCGAGTGTGCGGCGGAAGTTGTCTCCGCCGATACGGCCTGCAGAATGGGCTTCTGCTATCGCTCTCGGAGCATTCACTCTTTTGGTGGCGTGGCATCCTTTTGCGCCAAGCGTTCAGCGCGGCAAACTTGAAGTGGACGTGCTGGACGTCGGCCAGGGTGATTCGATTTTCGTCGCGTTTCCGAACGGCGGAACGATGTTGGTCGACGGCGGTGGCCAACCGGGGTCGGAATCCATTGGCGGATACCACTCAGGCTCAGTTGTTGGCGAGGAAGTTGTCTCGCCGTACCTGTGGTCGCGGGGACTCAAGCGTCTCGACGTGGTCGCGCTAACGCACGCGCACCACGATCATATCGACGGCCTTCGAAGCGTGTTGCAGAATTTCCGCGTATCCGAATTGTGGATCGGACGAGATGAAGAGACGCCTGCGTTCAAAGCCTTACTCGCGGAGGCGCGCTCCCGCGGAGTTGCCATTGTAGAAAAAGAACGCGGGAGCAACTTCCAATCCGGAGGAATCGAAGGCGAGGTGCTCTGGCCCGAGGATATTTCCGCCGTCCCGCAAGCGTCCAACGACAACTCGCTGGTGATGAGGCTGAACGACAACGCGGTAAGTTTCTTGCTCCCCGGCGACATTGAAAGGAAGGTCGAGGCCGCGCTGGTAAACAATCATTCAGCGATCGCCGCGGATTTCCTAAAGGTCCCGCATCACGGCAGCAAGACTTCCTCGATTGAAGCATTCGTCACCGCGGTTGCGCCTCGCGTGGCCGTAGTTTCCGTGGGAGAAGGAAATCAGTTTGGACATCCAGTGGAGGACGTGGTCGCTCGTTATGCGAAGGCGGGCGTGCGGTTCCTGCGTACCGACCGAGACGGCGAAGTCACCGCGCTAACCGACGGCCATACGCTGGAAGTGCATACATTCGCGGAATCGCATCCGAATTGAGGCACAGCGTGACCGCAGCATTTCGGGAATTGACCTGCGCTATTCTTCGGACTCGGCTGAGAATCGATTGTCCTTCTGATATTCCGCGATAAGCTTGCGCGCTTCTTCCGCGCGCGGCTCCAGGACGTAAACTTCGACGCCGTGGGTTCCTTCGGGTGACTCGCGCAACGGAAAAGGATCGTTCGAAGAGGAACCAGGCGAGCTGATCCCCGCGCTTTCGAGAAGCCCGCGAACGACCATGGCTTCCGCGGCCGTGCCGGCGGTGAAAGCAACCACAACGCGTTCCTGCGATGGATCATGAGCCTGTTTGTGCGATGAATGTTCGGTCATTTAAGTTCCCTGGGACATATTTAAGCACCTGCTCAACAGTACTATTGCGCGCATTTAGGGCCAAGCTCATAATAAATCTTAGGAGCATTTTTCACGACCGTTATGGAACCCACCGAGAGCGGCGCGTCGATTCGACCTACGCAGGCGCAAATTGACGACGAAAGCAGACGTATTCGCCGGTTGCGGATCTTGGTGCAGCTAACGCTGGAATCGATCGCCGCGGGAGACCTCACTCCGGAAGAAGCCTCGGGAATGATTGCAGCGACTCGCCGAGTGGCGCTGGAAATGTTTCCCGGCAAAGAGCGCGCTTTCGATTTGCTGTACCGGCCCAAATTTCAACGCGTGATGCACGCCATCTACCGCCTGCAGTAACAACCATCTAATATCCGTAGCGACCTCGTAGCCACATCCGCAGCCACACGATCGCGAGAGCACCTACCGTGCCGATCATCGCTTTGTATTCGCGGTTACGCCGGAATTGTTGCCAGGAAAAAGTTTGCCGTGGCGCACCTTCCGAAGGGGCCTTTTCGGCCTTGAAGATGTTCGGAAAGAAAAGTGGAACGCTCGCCGAATACTGCTGGAACGAATCGCCGAATTTCGCGCGCAGGTCCTCTTCCTCATTGCGCATCACAGCGTAATAAAACATGGAAAAATAAACGGCAACCAGCAGTCCGGCCCACAACGAATGTCCAGCGATGATAAATCCAGCGGCGAGGATCGCGCTGCCAAGATACAACGGATTTCGCGTGTGCGCGTAAATGCCGGATGTCGCGAGTTCTTGATTCTTGCGCAATTCCCCCGAGGCCGCTGCTCGAACGAGCAAACCCACGGCGGCTACGGCGGCGCCGATTGCAATCCAGCGCGGCGTCGGCACAGCCAGCAGCCAATAAAGAACCGCCACGGGGTATCCAATGCGCACGCGCCAGCGCATCCAGAATTTTCTCGGCTCGCTCACGAACGAAGCCCTAGGCTGCGCGCGATGGACGGGTCAGAAACTTGCGGAAGAATTTTCGTCAGCATGGCAGGCGAGTAGGATGCGCTTTGCCCGCGAGGCGTTTCGTTAAATGGCATCTTTCGCTTGGCGCAACCGGGCCAGGAGTTCGCGCGTGGAATGATTTTTCGAGTCCCCGACGATTGCTACTCGGATTCCGAGCAGGGCGGCGAGCTCGCGTTCGGGGACGGTGTCCGCTGTGTAGTCCGTGCCTTTCGCATGAACGTCGGGCTGAAATTCGCGCAGCAGCGCGTTGACGTCGAGTTCGTCGAAAATTACGACGTAATCCACCGCCGCGAGGGCCGCAACGAGCGAGGCGCGCGCGCGTTCCGTCAAAATCGGACGGCCCGTGCCTTTCAACGCTCGCGTACTCGCATCGGAATTTAATCCCACGACGAGCAAGTCGCCTTCTTCTCGCGCGGCTTGTAGATAACGCACGTGCCCCACGTGAAGCAAGTCGAAAACGCCATTGGCGAAGACCACTTTACGGCCCGCGCGGCGATGCTCTTCGAGCACGTCGTGCAGGCCTTCGCGTGAGAGTATTTTTTCGCGAGTATCCATAAAGTGGTCAGCGCTGGGTTGTGGCTTCGCGACGCAATACGGCTTCGAGTTCCGCACGGGTGACCGTCGCAGTACGCCGCTTCATCACCACGATTCCGCCGGCATAATTGGCGAGATGAGCCGCTTCTAGATAAGTAGCTCCAGCGGCAAGCGCCAGTGTAAAGACCGCGATCACCGTGTCGCCTGCTCCGGTAACGTCCACGGGGGTGTCGGGGCCGTAGATCGGAATGCTGTGCGAGCGTGCTCCCTTGCCGGTTCCGGCTTCGAAGACAGCCATGCCATCCTTGCCTCGAGTAACTAGAAGCGCCTGGAGATCCAGATCAGACAACGCTCGCCGGCCCAATGCTTCCAATTTCTGCGCGTCAACACCGACGGCGGAGTGATAGGCGGCTTCGAGCTCAGGCTCATTCGGCGTCGCAGCGGTGATTCCGGCGGCGCGGTAATCCAGCAATCGATAGCGCGAGTCGAGCGTGACGCGTTTTGTGACGAGGCTGCGGACAAGCGCTGGCGAGGCGGCTCCGAGACCGTAGTCGGAAATCAGAACAGCGTCCGCGCTCTTCGCCGCTTTGCGAGCTTTGCGCTGAACCAACTCCTGAATGCGCGGCGGCAGCGCTTCGCGAGGCTCGCGATCCACACGAAGGACTTGTTGCTCGGTGGTGTGCGTCCATCCAGCTAGATAACGCGTTTTCGTTGAGGTCACCCAGTCGCGAGCGCGGAGAATGCCCGAAACATTCACGCGCTTACGGCGGAAATAATCCAGCAAGATATTGCCGCCTTCATCCTGGCCCACGACGCCAACGGGCAAGACGCGCGCGCCGAGGTCCGCGAGGTTGTTTACAGCATTGGCCGCGCCGCCGGGGTAAGCCTCCGTGCGGCGATGCCGAAGAATCAACACAGGGGCTTCGCGGGAAATTCTGGAAATTTCACCGGAGACAAACTGGTCCAGGACAAAATCGCCGACTACGCAAATCGTCTGCCGCGGGAATGAAGCCACGATGTCGAGCAACCGCGTCAGGTCAACCGTCGCGTCCGTCGCGCGGCCATCGGCTTGGGCTCGTGTCTTTGAATGTCGCTTGGTCTTTCGTGGACCGAGGGTCAACGAATCTCCTCGAGGCTCGGAATGGGTAGTTCAGTTCCCGTCATAGTGGCGAAAAGTATCACACGGCTGGCGAACGTGCCAACCCGCGGAGATTTGCCCTGTGCCAACGCAGACTGACACTTCATTTGGTAGCGACAGTGCCGGATTGTGCTTTTTTCATGAGCGCCTGCCAGAAATCATCTTCTCGATCAATGTGCATCGAAATAGAGCAAACCCACAAATTCATGGATGGTTGCGCGTCTTCCAAATTAAAACGGTCCTTCTCGGTGCAAATCAGTCCGGCTGCTCCGGCTTCTCTGGCTTGTTTTTCGACCGCGGCTATGTCGGATGGCGTATAGCGATGATGGTCGGGGAAAGATTTATGCCCGGCAATCTGGAAGCCCCAGTCGCGCAGATCGGCAATGAATGCAGCGGGATTGCCTACCCCGCAAAAGGCGAACAATTTTCTGGAGCGCGCTTCCGATGCGGCGAGTTGCGGATTCGAAGGTGAATAGACCGACGCAAGCGTGGTGCGAGCGTAAAAAATGGGCGCTTCCGAATACCGCCGAACGACGGATTCGACGGCTGGTGCATGGTTGCTGCGAGTGATGACGATCAAGTCAGCGCGCTTCAGCGCAGTGCGCGGCTCGCGCAAACGCCCGGCGGGCAACAAATGTCCACCGCCGAAGGGCTTGCTCGCGTCGATCAGGACGATGTCAACATTACGCGCTAGCTGCAAATGTTGAAAACCGTCGTCAAGGACAAACCAATTCACGCCGCGAGCGGCGAGCGCAACGCCATTCTTGTAGCGATCCGCGCCAACGCCTAATAACGCGCGATTCTCCAGGCGGGATTGCAGAAGCTGAACCTCATCACTGGTGGAAACGGCCGCCGGGTCGTTCGTCGCTCGAGATTTGTCGGCGGATTCGCTGACGGTCTTGCCGCGATATCCCCGCGTGAGGATTCCGACGCTCTTGCCTTCCGCAAGCAACCGTTCCGCGATCCACAACACCATCGGCGTCTTTCCGGTTCCGCCGACGGTCAGGTTCCCCACGCTGATGACGACTCCATCCAACTGACGTTGGCGCAGAAGCCCCTGCCGGTAGGCTCGGGCGCGAAGGCGAGCTACCGCCGCATACGGCAGCGACAGTGGCCACAGGAGCGATTCCTTCAGCGTCACGCCGCGCTTCCTTTTTTATGGTCCGCGACAGGATTCACACCGTTCCTGGCATCGCCAGAGTTTTGGCCTTCGCTCCGGGCAATTGCCGCTGCGATGCGTTCAAGAGACCGCGCCGTCGCACCGCGATTCTGCTTGGATATTTCGTGCGCGGCCTGGCCCATGCGTTCGCGCATCCCATTATTCTCAATCAATTGCACCCAGACTTTTCCGAGCTGCTCGCCGTTCGCGACTTGTACACCCGCGTGCGCGTCGAGAAATCGATCCGCCATTTCGCGAAAGTTCTCCATCGATGGCCCGAAGACCGGTGGGCGCGAAAAGCACGCAGGCTCGAGAATGTTGTGCCCGCCCGCACGGACCAAGGAGCCCCCTACGAACACAGCATCGGCCAGCGAATACAATCCTGCTAGCTCACCAATCGAATCGAGAACCAGCACGTCCGTGTCTTCGCCCAGCGGATGACTCATATCCAGTTGGCTGCGGCGCACAGTATTCCACCCGCCTTCCGCAATGATTTTTTCCGCAGCGATAAATCGATCCGGCTTTCGAGGCGCAAGTATCAGCAGGGTTCGGCGCCATTGCCTTTGAACGCCATCGTATCCCGCGAGGACTGCCTGTTCTTCCCCCTCTACAACACTTCCCGCAACTAGCACCGGCCAGCGCTCCTGCTGCCGAATCTGGGTCTGAAGCCACGATCCGAAGCGGCCGATGGCGGAGGGTTCCGCGTCATATTTCAGGTTGCCGGTAATTTCCACGCGCTCTTCGGGCGCACCCATGCTGACCAGACGCTTTGCATCCTCTTCACTCTGGGCCAGAAAAAGCTCCGGATCTTGCAGAGTGCGTTCGAAGAATTCTCCGATAAGAAATCGCCATCTTTCGAAACGGGAGAAGGACCTTTCGGAGATGCGCGCATTGGCAAAAATCACGGGAATGCCGGAACGCCGCGTTTCCCGCAAAAAGTTCGGCCAAATCTCCGTTTCCATCACGATCACCAGCGCGGGGCGTATCGTGCGCAGCGCCTTTCGCACCGGCACGACCCAGTCGAGGGGAAAATAAAAAATCCCGTTCGCGGATTGCAATCGCTCGCGCGCGAGACGCTGACCCGTTTCCGTAGTAGTGGAAACAAAAATTGCCCGGTCAGGAAAGCGGGCCTTGAGGCCTTCGACGAGAGGCTTCGCAGCGAGAACTTCGCCTACCGAAACCGCATGTATCCAGATTGCTCCGCCCCCCGGCGCAGGGCCACTTTCGTGCACCACGGCGCTACTCGCGTTAGCAGCCAAGGCCGCTGGCAGGATTCCAAGACGCTCGCGCAGCGCGCCGGAATGTTCGCCGCGCCTCCAACCGCGCAACGCGTAGTAGGGCGCCAACACGAACATGCCGACTGCCGTAACAATTCGATATAGGAAATACATGGGGAAGGCGTTGTGGCGATTCGCGATGCCTGCGCGTGCCAGGCGCGTCTGTCAGCGACTCCGCGCACAAACGAGGTATTATAGTGGCAGCGAGCGCGAACGTGCACAACTTCCGGCAGAGACCGCGCATCGAAATTGCAAGCCAGGAAAATTGATTGATGATTCGAGCCAGCGCACTTGCCGCAGCAGTTCTCCTAATGTGCGCAGGCGCCTTCGCGCAGTCCTCCGGCGTGAAACCTGCCCCGAACGCTGCGCCGGAATTCTCTCCTGCTCTTGCGCGCGATACACACGAAGGCATGACGATTCTCGCCGACGCCTATGACGAACCCGGGCGCGCTAAAGATAAATTCGGCAAAGCAGATCCGACTCAGGCAGGAATTCTTCCGGTGGACGTATTTCTGCGCAATGAATCGGATCATCCGATTCGCATCGACCTTAGTACGATCCAGCTCGAAGTGCACTTTCGGAACGGAGATCATCAGGACATCGACTCGCTAAGGCCATACGACGCCGCGTACAAGATCGCTCACCCTCAAGGCCCCTCCGGTCCAAAAAATCCGCGCATTCCGAGTATTTCCTTGCCTGGCGGAGACAAAAAAGCAGCGAAAATCGAAGACATCCTCCGACCGCTGGCGCTCGATGCAGATGTGGTTCCCCCCAAGGCCACCATTCATGGTTTTCTTTATTTCGATTTGAGCCGGGATATGTCGCTGACCGCCGCTTCCGTACTCTACGTCCCAGACGCAGCCGTGATCCCGGGCAATAAACCTCTAATGTTCTTTGAGGTTCCTCTGGCCAAGATTCCGCAGGAATGAACTTCGTGTCGAGGTCCTCGTCACGGCTTTTTTCGCAGGCGGCGCGGGAAATTATGTCGCTCTAATGCGGCGCTGGTGGGTCGAGGATGATTTCGAAATACTGCGCCGGCCTTGTTCCGAGGTTTTGAATCTGGTGTTGGTCGCCCGCAGCGACAAAAGCGACCGATCCTGGCCCCAGCTTCGTCGTCTTGTCGGCAATTGTCACCTCTACCTCGCCCTCGCTGATGAGAAACATTTCTTCCTGCTGGTGGTGATGGGCGTGGTGCGGCGTACTCCCCGGCAATAGGAAGACTTCGTGGACGTGGATGTGAACGCCATTGTGGGTAAGACCATCCAGAATTGGGCGGAAGGTGGCGTTTGCCTCTTTCTGAGGGGTTAGGTCTTCGAAGTTGTAGGTCCGCGACTGCAAGGTGCTTTGTCCGGAACCCGACTTCGGCAGAAGAAAGACAACTAGGCAGACCAACAGGAGCTTAGGTTTCATGGCACTCAGTACCTCCCATTAAAGTTTACCTGCGGCCGAACGGGACTTCTAGGATTGCAGGAAAGCTTGTGCGGTCGCGATTACCCCTGGGGAATTATGTGCGTGCCGGCATTCGCGAAGCTTTGGGCAGGTCTGGAATTTTCCAAAGCAGAAAGGGATTTGCCGGCAAACGCCCTCTTTTCTTGACGAAAGACGCTAATCCTGATACAAAAGTCGATTCTGTTTATTAACTTCTCGCAATCTGTGGGCTCCCGCCAAGGAGTCTTCATCCGGAGGAAGGCTGAATGTGCTCTTGTCTGGTGAAATGTGTGACCGCCCGCTTAGTGGGGGCGTTTTGATGCGCAATCTTATGTCCAATGAAGGCTTGAAACTGTTCAGCAACATGCTGAAATCCCCGGCGGCAGCAATCGTGATGTTGTTCGGCGCTGCAGCGGCTCACGCGCAAGGCGAGACGCCAGGCGGCGAAGCCAATCTGAAGCTGCCTGATTTGTCGCAAGTAAATTTTCTGAGCTGGGGCATAGACGGCCACAAACTCCTGCTCTTCGGAATCCTATTCTGCATTTTTGGACTGGTATTCGGCCTGGTGATTTACACGCGGCTGAAGAATTTGCCGGTTCATCGCGCCATGCGCGAAATTTCAGAACTGATCTACGAGACGTGCAAAACCTACCTGATCACCCAGGGCAAGTTTCTGTTGCTGCTCGAGCTATTCATTGCCGTGGTGATCGTGCTGTATTTCGGCGTCCTGCTGCACTATGAGGCAGCGCGCGTAATCATCATATTCTTGTTTAGCGTCTTGGGAATTGCGGGCAGCTACGGCGTGGCTTGGTTTGGCATTCGCGTAAACACATTTGCGAACTCCCGAACCGCATTCGCGGGCCTTCGCGGAAAACCCTTTCCGCTTTACCACATTCCGCTCCAGGCCGGGATGAGCATCGGCATGATGTTGATCAGCGTGGAACTGCTGATGATGCTGCTGATCCTGCTCTTTGTTCCGGGTGACTACGCGGGGCCCTGTTTCATCGGCTTCGCCATTGGCGAGTCGCTCGGAGCCGCCGCCTTGCGAATTGCGGGCGGCATCTTCACCAAGATTGCGGACATCGGCTCCGACTTGATGAAAATTGTCTTCAAGATTAAAGAGGACGATGCGCGCAATCCCGGCGTGATCGCCGACTGCACCGGGGATAACGCGGGCGATTCCGTGGGACCCACCGCGGACGGCTTCGAAACCTACGGCGTCACCGGCGTGGCGCTGATTACGTTCATCCTGCTAGGCGTCAAGAGCCCGACGGTGCAAGTCCAGTTGCTGGTGTGGATATTCGTCATGCGCATCGCCATGCTGTTCGCGAGCGCCCTGGCGTACTTCATCAACGACCTGATCGCCAAGGCGCGCTTCTCGAACGCGGATGAAATGAATTTCGAGTCTCCGCTTACTTCGCTGGTTTGGATCACTTCGATCGTTTCCATCGCGATCACCTACGGCGTCTCGTCCGTTATCATTCCGGAGCTTGGCGGCGACCCGACGCAGTGGTGGAAGCTGGCGACGATCATCTCCTGCGGAACACTGGCGGGGGCTGTAATCCCAGAGTTGGTAAAAGTTTTCACCTCCACGGAATCGCGGCATGTTCGAGAGGTGGTCACCTCGGCGGAGGAAGGCGGCGCGTCATTGGGTATTTTGTCCGGCTTCGTGGCCGGAAATTTCTCGGGATACTACCTCGGGCTCGCTATGGTCGCTCTGATGTCCATCGGTTACATGGTCAGTTTGCAAGGACTCGCGGCCTCGGCACAGATGCTCGCAGCTCCAGTTTTTGCATTTGGACTGGTGGCTTTCGGCTTCCTCGGCATGGGTCCGGTTACCATCGCAGTGGATTCGTATGGTCCGGTGACAGACAACGCGCAATCGGTCTACGAGCTTTCGCAGATTGAAGCCATACCGAACATCAAGCAGGAGCTGAAGAAAGATTACAACATGGACGTAAACTTCGAGCGCGCCAAAGATTTGCTCGAAGCCAATGACGGCGCGGGCAACACTTTTAAAGCCACGGCAAAACCCGTACTGATTGGTACCGCTGTTGTCGGCGCCACCACCATGATTTTCTCCATCATCATGGCTCTCACGAAAGGCATCACCGAGAACGTAGATAAACTTTCGCTGCTGCATGCTCCGTTCTTTCTCGGGCTCGTTACCGGCGGCGCGATGATTTACTGGTTCACCGGCGCGTCCACACAAGCGGTGACCACTGGCGCTTATCGAGCCGTCGAGTTCATCAAAGCCAACATCAACCTTGAGAGTGCGGAAAAGGCCTCGGTGGCTGACAGCAAAAAAGTCGTGGAAATCTGCACGAAATACGCGCAGAAAGGCATGCTGAATATTTTCGTCGCCGTGTTCTTCGCCACGCTGGCGTTCGCGTTCGTCGAGCCGTTCTTTTTTATCGGCTACCTGATCTCCATCGCCATCTTTGGTCTTTACCAGGCCATTTTTATGGCCGATGCGGGCGCCGCGTGGGATAACGCGAAGAAAATCGTCGAAGTGGAACTCAAACAGAAAGGCACGCCGCTGCATGACGCGACAGTCGTCGGCGATACGGTTGGCGATCCTTTCAAGGACACTTCGTCGGTGGCCTTGAATCCGGTGATCAAATTCACCACGCTGTTCGGGTTGCTGGCGGTCGAGTTGGCGGTGAGCCTTACGCAGGCAAAAGGAGGAACGTTTACGCACGTTCTAGCCGCCGCGTTCTTTCTGGTGTCGTACATCTTCGTTTACCGGTCGTTCTACGGCATGCGGATTAAGTCAGCGGAATAACAGAACGAGCCCGGGAGGTTAGGCCTATGGCGAATGCAAAAGGCGCAATGGGTTTTGCGCTGGCCGTTTTCCTCCTGCTGGGAATGAGCGTTTCAGCGGCGTCGCAAGACGAAAAATCCTCGGCTCAGGTGGAAGCTGAAAAGCACGAAGTCAGGAATTTCGTTCTCACTTCGGACAAGCTGGATAAATATGCTGAAGCGGTGAAAGCCATCCGTAAAGTGCAGAAAGACGATCCTGCTTTGAAAAAGCAGATGGATGATGACAACTCGAAGAACCCCAGCAATACGATCGCAGGCAGCGTTGCAACGATTGAAAAGTATCCCCCGGTAGTGAATGTATTGAAGAGCGCAGGCCTGTCTCCCCGCGATTTCGTGGTAATGACCTATACGCTGATTAACGCGGCGGCGGAAGTTCAGATGAAGAAGGCGGGAACGATTCAGCAGTATCCGGACTCAGCATTGCCCGAAAATGTTTCTTTCGTCGAAAAAAACTACGATCGCATTAAGAGGATTTTCAATAGCGATTCCGACGCTTCGGGGAACGCACCGCCGAAGTAGGCATTCTTTCGCTTCACACCCTCACCAAGCCGAGAAATTGCCGCGGATCGTTGGCGAAGCCGGGAAACACGGTTTTAAGGTCGCGGTCTCCCAGATGCTTTGAAATGATTTCGCCCAGCACGCTGCGATAATCGGTGGTCACTGCCAGGTCGCGGCCCTGATTGAGTTGTTCTTCGCTGAGTCCGGGCCAGCGCGTATAGACTCTTCCGCCCTTGATTTCGCCGCCCAGCACGAACATGCAGTTCGCGTGGCCGTGGTCAGTGCCGCGGTTACCGTTTTCGTGAGCGGTACGGCCGAACTCCGACATGCTGACGAACACAACGTCACCCATGCGATCGCCCATATCCTGATGGAACGCCGCAATTCCCTGCCCCAAATCTTTCAGAAGATTCGAGAGCTGGCCCTGCACGCCGCCTTCGTTCACATGGTGGTCCCAGCCGCCGCTATCGAGGAAAGCCACTTCCAGTCCGACGTCTGCTTTGAACAGCTCCGCGATTTCCTGCAAGCTCTGTCCGAAACGGCCTTTTGGATATTGCGCGCCGTTTTCCGGCTGATAGGTGTCGGGGTTGATTTTCTTCAGTTGGTCCACAGCTTCGAAGGTCTCGTTGCCGACGCCGCGCATCGCGTGGTCCACGGTCTGCGCGTACATCGCTTCGAAGCCGCCCTCCACCGTTTGCTGCGGGCCATACATCTTGAATTGCTTCAAGTCGGGTATGGCAATGGCCGGCGAACTTCCCTGGAGTGTCCGCGGCAGATAGGGACCGAAAGCGACTGCACGAAACGGCGAAGACTTTTCTTCCGGAATGGTCTGCATGGCGCGATTCAACCAGCCGTCTTCGGTGGACTTCAGGCCGGGCGTGCCTGATTCCATGAAATCCTGCGCATCGAAGTGGGACCGCGAGGGATCAGGCGAGCCCACGGCCTGCACGATCGCCAGCTGCTTGCCTCTGAATAGGGGCATCAGAGGTTCAAGGCTCGGATGCAGGCCGAAGAAGCCGTCAAGATCGAGTGCAGCATCGAACCCACCCTGCTTGGGTTGCGGAATCGCAATCGTCGGACGCATATGGTAGTAATTTGGTTCGCCGAACGGCACAACAACGTTCAATCCGTCCATCGCGCCGCGTTGAAACAGCACCACCATTTTCTTTTTGTTCGGGCCGGCAGTCGCCGCCACCGCGCGCTGTAGAAACGACGGCAAAGCCGCCATGCCGATCATCGCGACGCCGCCACTCTTCAAAAAGTACCGCCGGGAAATATTCATCGTAATTCTCCGTATCCTCAAAACCGAAAATCCCTATTATTGCTATCGCCGTTGAAATTCAGGAGCTCCGAGAACCAGCCCGGCAATCAAGCCTTCATTCACCTGCTTGACCGGGTCATCCAAACTGGCCTGCAGGATTTGCGGATCGTCCAGCCGCGCCGCAAGAGTGGCGCGCGTTTGCTCGCCGATTTGATCGCCCAGAAACGCGTCGATGGACTGCGAAAGCGCGGCATTCGGGTCGCGCAGAGCAGCTTCGCCAAGCATGGACTTCAGATCTACGGTTGCGCCGGCCACTTTGTCTCCTGCTAGAGAAAGCGCGAAATTCAAACGGTTCAGCAGCGCTCCGGTGTTCACCCAGGTTTCCGCTTTATCCGAATATCCATTCGGCGGCTGGCAAAGAAAAAGTGGCTCGCCCATTCGTCCTACCCATTGAGCTATCGGCAGAGTAATCGTCACTTCGGCATTCAGCGCTCGCGCCGTGCTCGCTACCAATTCGTACGGCGTTTTTACTTTCGCGCGATACGTCTCTTTCGACCAAAATTCCGGCGAATAAATCATCGTTCTCAACACGCTGCGAATATCGCCCTGCGTTACGGAATATTGGACGGACATTCGCTCGATTAATGCGGGAGGCGGATTGTCGGAAACAAAGTGGCGCGCGAGCTCCGTGGATATGAACTTCGCCGTATTCGGATGGTTTGCCAGCATCTTCAGCGCTTCTTCTCCATCTTTTTCGCCGCCGTAGCTGAACGTCCGCCCCATCACCACTTTCCTGCCCTGCGCGTGAATTTTGTCATCGAAGAAGAATTCCGGATCTTTGCGCGGCTCGCGCACCGTCCAGCCCGTCAGGCATTCCGCCATCTGAATCACGTCTTGCTGCGTGTAGCCGCCGTCTACACCGACGGTGTGCAATTCCATAACTTCGCGTCCATAATTTTCATTAAGCCCGCGTTCCGGCTTCTTCGCTGGAGCCGCCGCGCCTGAGCTCGGCGCAGACGTTACCGGACCGGGAAACGTTCCAGGCGTGGGCGCCATTCCGCCGGCGAAAGTTCCGCTGTAACGCGCGCGGCGCATCGCCTTTTCCGCCTCCATCTGGCGTACGGCATTGGGGTCGGCGCTCTGGGAGTTATCGAGATAAATCAGCATGGCGGGACTCTTCGCCGTGGCCAGCAACAAATCCTCGAATTTCCCCATCGTGCGGGGACGTATCGTGTCGCGGACGTAGGAGGGCAGCAGCCACTTGTCCTCAGCCTTATTCGCGAAGACATTGAAATGGTTGAACCAGAAATCTTCCATCACGGCTTGCAGTTGGCGGTTGCTGTACACCGCGCGGTCCACCTTCGCCATGGAAAGCTCCGCCACGATGCGGCCCGGCCCTTGAAGCTTCGCAAGCTGCTGCTGCGCCTTATCCAGATTTTCGTTTCCGGTAACGATCACTTGCGACTCGGCGTTGCGCTGCTTCTCCTTCATCTGCTGCTCGTACTCTTCTTTTGTAATGCCCTCTTTTTTGATGACCTGCCCCGGTTGCGGATATTCTTCGATCAGCGCTTTTGCCGACATGTTCAAGGTGGGATACCTTTGCAGGCGCTGCTCGAACGCAGAGTCATCAATCGACTCAGGATGAAGCTGCTGATCGATCCATTTCTCAAGACCCATTTTGCGGATGCGTTCCACATCCCCGGGACCGGGCCCGTATCCCAGGCGGTTCATTGCATGCATGATCGCCTCGTCCTCGGTCAACTCAGTGATGGGAAGCTTTCCCTTGAATTTCTTGTCTAAATGAGTGGAATTAGAGTGTTCATCCGCCGACATTTCAGGCTGCTCAGTAGAACTTGCAAGGATCCGAAACTCGTCGTTGCCCGCATTGGCCTCGGGGACCGCAAAAATCGCGGCCACCGCGAGCGCCGCTCCCAGCGTAGCCGCCAGAAACCCGACGCCACCAGCATCGAGCCGCTTATGCAGACGAGATGTCGTTTCATTCATTTGGGCGACCTTCCAGATATCGTGAACCCGCAAGTCGAACAGCTACAAAGGTGGAAACGTTTCATTCGATTTTAACCCGTAGCGCGGGCAGAAGTTGCGCCCAGGGCCGGGCTTCGGCCTAATAGTTAATATATGCGCATTACGAGGGGTTTAGAGGCCGAGAAACTCATGATCTGGATAGACAGGTCACCGAAAAGCCTACGCCAAGCACTCAACGTGTCCTAATATTGCGCTTCTTTCGCGGCAGAACGGCGGTTAGACTTTTGCCGCGCCCGAGGCTGCGATAAACAAACATGCTGGGAACACCAATACACGTCTGGGTGATATTTGGAGCGGCGATAATCGCAGCGCTGGCGCTTGACCTTGGCGTGTTACATCGCAGAGCGCACGCAATTCAATTGAAAGAGGCGCTGATTGAGAGCGCGGCATGGATTAGCGTTGCGTTGCTTTTCAATCTCTGGCTGTACTTTTCCCGCGGTCCTTTGGCGGGCGTAGAGTTCTTCACCGCCTACCTGGTGGAAAAATCGCTCAGCGTGGACAATATTTTTGTTTTCCTGCTGATTTTTCAAGCATTCAGAATCCCGCCCAAGTCACAACATAGAGTGCTGTATTTTGGGATCGCCGGCGCGCTGGTACTGAGGGCCGTTTTCGTTCTTGCGGGTATCACGCTACTCCAAGCGTTTCATCCAATCATGTATATTTTCGGCACCATTCTACTTTTCACCGGCCTGAAGATGCTGCTCCCCCGGAAGCGGACGTTACACCCGGAAAACAATTGGATGGTTCGCGTAGCGCGCCGAATGATTCCGGTGGTGCGTGACTACGAAGGTCAACAGTTCCTGGTAAGGGAAAGCGGGAAATGGAAGGCGACTCCGCTGTTTCTCGCGCTCGTCGCGGTGGAAGCGATGGACATTATTTTCGCGGTGGATTCCGTGCCTGCGGTACTGGCGATTACGCGCGACACTTTCATCGTCTATTCGTCAAACGTGTTCGCGATTCTGGGCCTTCGAGCGCTTTACTTCGCGCTTGCAGACATCCTTCCGCGCTTCCGCTTCCTGCATCAAGGGCTGGCCGCAATCGTGATCTTCGTGGGCACAAAAATGATTGTGAGCGACCGCTTCCCCATTTCTGCTGTAACTTCTCTCATCGTCATAGCGATAGTCTTGAGCGCGACAATCGTGGCGTCTCTAATCTTCCCGCGCCTCGGTCCAACTTCCAATCCAGTTTGATTATTGGCCTATAGCCCCGACCGACGGGCCGATCATGACACTACGGCGAATCTCTAAGCATCTAAAACAATGAAACCCATGCCGAACGCCGCCGCACGACCCACAGCGAGAAAGAAGACCAGCCCGTCTCCAAAACATCGAGCAACGGAAATACCAAAGAACGACAACACTGCCGAGTTGGATGTTGACGGAGGGTCGGTTAGGTTGACGAATTTGCAAAAGATCTTCTGGCCGGGCCTGGGGTTAACGAAGCGCGATCTCCTTCAATACTATCTCGACGTCTCGCCCTGGCTGCTGCCGCATCTGAAAAATCGCGCCATGGTGATGAAGCGCTATCCAAACGGCATAGCGGGTGGTTTCTTTTTCATGAAGCGCGCGCCCTCGCCGCGACCTCCCTCTATTCCGATATGTTCGATCGAACATCATTCCGGCAGCGTAATCGATTTCCCGATAGTGCAACATTTATCTTCCCTTCTCTGGGTTGTGAACCTTGGATGCATCGATTTGAATCCGTGGTATGCAAGATGTGACGACGTCGATCGGCCCGACTACTTGCATTTTGATCTGGACCCGACCGAAGGCGCTTCTTTCGGTCAAGTATTGGAAACCGCGCTGATCGTGCGCGATGCGCTCACCTCGCTAAAAATTAAAAGCTATGCGAAGACTACCGGCTCGCGCGGTATTCATGTATACGTTCCGATCGTTCGCGGTCCTCTACAAAAACAAGTTTGGGCCTTCGCAAAAAGCTTTTCGAAAGAGATTGGCGCCCGCAACCCAAAGGTGATCACTGCCGAATACCGCATTGCCAAGCGGCCCTCCCGCCGCGTTTTGGTCGACTACAACCAAAACGCGTGGAATAGGACTTTGGCGTCGGTTTATTCCGTGAGGCCTAAACCGGCCGCGACCGTTTCGACCCCGCTGACATGGGAAGAAGTTCAACAGGGAGTTCGCATGACGGATTTCACCATGCAAAACGTCCCGCAACGCTTGCGCAAACTCGGCGATCTATGGAAACCGCTCCTTTCGCAGGTCGGACGCGTGAATCTGGATCGATTTGTATGAGCCTGCCGCTCAGCAAAAAGTATCCTCCGATGGAGGCGCAGCCAGCCACCGAGCTACCCGCCGGTCCGGAGTGGCAATACGAGCCCAAATGGGACGGCTTCCGCTGCCTTGCTTTCCGCGACATCTCGCGCGTCGATTTGCAATCGAAGTCAGGCAAGCCTCTCGGCAGATATTTCCCCGAACTTGTCGCAGCAATCAGAGGGTTGAAACCCACAAAGTTTGTTCTGGATGGAGAAATCGTAATTCCCGAAAACGGTAATCTGTCGTTCGATGATTTATTGATGCGAATCCACCCGGCTGCCAGCCGGATTCTGAAGCTCAGCAAGCAATCACCGTGCGTTTTCATCGTTTTCGATTTATTAGTCGATGAGAAAGGACGATCGCTGGTGAAGCTTCCCCTTCGCGAGCGCCGCAAAGCACTAGAAAACTTTGCGCATAAATATCTCGATGAAAATGCAACGATCCGGTTGTCGCCGGTAACAGACGACATCGCTATTGCGCGCAAGTGGTTTCGAATGGGTTTGGGCCTCGACGGAATCATGGCCAAGCGCACGGAGCTCCCCTATCAAGCCGGCGAGCGCACCGGCATGCAAAAAATTAAAAAGCAGAGAACTGCCGATTGCGTTGTCGGTGGATTTCGTTATTTGGAGAAGAAGCGGCTAGTTGGTTCCTTGCTGCTTGGTCTCTACAATCATGAAGGCTTGTTGGATCACGTGGGATTCTGTTCGTCCATCCATGATGAAGACCGGCTGGCATTGACTAAACGGCTTGAAAAAATGATCAAGTCCCCAGGCTTTACGGGCAAGGCACCCGGAGGTTTGAGCCGCTGGAGCACGAAGCATTCTCTGGAATGGGAGCCCCTCGACAACAAACTTGTCGCCGAAGTTCAATTTGACCACTTCACGGGCGGGCGTTTTCGTCATGGAACACGATTCTTGCGCTGGCGCCCCGAAAAACGCCCTCGCGATTGCACCATGAAACAGGTTCAACGAGAAAATCGTTCCGCGTTGGGACTTCTCTAATTCGGGCGCTCGGAACGTGGCGGCCTTACGGCCGCCGCCGACGCTGAATGATTCGGCGGTACTGGAGTTCAATCAGGCTCCGCGCGGCATTGCTTCGACCGATCCAGCCACGTGCATCAGCGCGCCTTCGAGCACATGCAAACCTTCGTCGAATTGCTCGTCGGTAATTACTAGCGGCATCAGCAGGCGGATGACGTTGCCGTAACTTCCCGCCGAAACCAGAATCAACCCGTGCCCCAGACAATGCTGAATGACTTTCTCCGTTTCCTCTTTCGCAGGCTGTCGGTTTGTCCCCGGTCGAACAAGTTCCAGCGCGCGCATGGCGCCCAGCCCACGAACATCTCCGATCAGCGGCCAGCGCTTTTTCCATTCGCGAGCGCGCGCGTCAAACCGCTGCCCAAGCGCTTCCGCGCGTGCTGGAAGATTCTCGCGCTCCATCGTTTCAATAACCGCAAGCGCGGCGGCGCAGGCGAGCGGATTACCTCCATAAGTGCCGCCCAAACCGCCCACCCCTGGCGCGTCCATGATTTCCGCGCGTCCAGTCACTGCCGCCAGCGGTAACCCATCGGCGATCGATTTCGCGCTGACAAGAATATCCGGCGTAATTCCGTACCGCTCGGAGGCAAACATTGCTCCGGTGCGGCCGAATCCAGTCTGCACTTCATCAGCGATGAAAAGAATTTTGTTCCGCCGGCAGATGTCCTGGATGACGGTGAAAAATTCAGCGGGAGGCGCAACGAAGCCGCCTTCGCCCAGCACGGGTTCCACAACCACCGCCGCGACAGCTTCCGCAGCCACCACGCGCTTGAAGGTGTCTTCCACATGGTGCGCGCAGAAAACTCCGCACGAAGGGTACTGCAGAGAATACGAGCACCGGTAGCAATATGCGTAAGGAATGCGGTAAATATCCGTCGCGAAGGGCTCGAACCCGGCTTTGTACGGATGCGTTTTGCTTGTAAGCGACATGGTGAGCATCGTGCGGCCGTGGAAAGCGTCCTCGAAACAAATAATCGCCGGGCGATGCGTGTAGCAGCGCGCTATTTTCACGGCATTTTCAATAGCTTCCGCGCCGCTATTCACGAGAATTGTTTTCTTTGGAAACTTTCCCGGAACGAGAGAATTCAGCTTCTCCGCTAATTCCACGTATTTCCCATACGGAGCGACGCTGAAGCAGGTATGCACGAACGCGTCCAGTTGCTTTCGGACGGCTTCCACCACGCTCGGCGCGCGGTGGCCCACATTCACCACTCCGATGCCGCCCGCAAAGTCCAGAAACCGGTTTCCGTCCACATCTTCAAGCGTGGCACCTTCCGCGCGTGCCGCGAAAATCGATGTGGCGTGCGAAACTCCGCGCGCGACGGCGGCCTCCCGTCGTTTCATCCATTCCTGCGATTTTGGCCCTGGTATCGGCGTGCGCAACTGAATTGTGGGCATGTTCAGTACCATCCGATCGGCTGTTCGTTCAAATTGATGTGCACTTGCTTCGTCTCGAGATATTCTTCCACGCCCCACGGCCCCAGCTCGCGGCCAAATCCTGATTGCTTGTACCCGCCCCAGGGCGCTTCGACGTAGGTGGGCTGCATGTGGTTCACCCAAACAATTCCGGCGCGGAGAGCCTTTACCATCCGAAGCGCTTTGAAAATATCACGCGACCAAACCGCTGCGGCCAATCCATAGGGCGTCGCGTTCGCGATGCGTAGCGCTTCGGCTTCGCCGCTAAACGGAATCACTGCTGCCACCGGGCCGAAAATCTCTTCTTGCGCGATGCGTGCGGAATTGTCCACATCGTAAAAGATAGTCGGCTCCACGTAATAGCCACGCGCCAGCGACGCTGAGCGCCCGCCGCCGGCCGCAAGCTTCGCTTCTTTCTTGCCCAGTTCCTGATACGAACGCACACGCTCGAATTGATCCTTGCTCACCAGCGGGCCCATTTTCGTTTCGCGTTCGAGCGGAGGACCCAACCGTATCGTTTTTGCCTTTGCGCTCATCGCTTCCACAAATTTCGGATAGATGGATTTCTCCACCAGGATGCGGCTACCCGCGGAGCAGACTTCTCCCTGATTGATGAACACGCCGAAAAGCGCTCCATCGATTGCGGATTCGAAATCCGCATCGGCAAAAAATATGTTTGGAGACTCGCCACCGAGTTCCAGGGTGACACGCTTCACGGTGTCAGCCGCCGCCTTCATGATCGCCTTCCCGACCATCGCGCTCCCCGTGAAGGCTACTTTGTTAACGTCAGGATGTTTCACCAACGGCGCGCCGCATTCCTCGCCGAATCCGGTAATGATGTTCACGACTCCCGGCGGCAATCCCGCGTCCGTCAGATAGCTCGCAAATTCCAGCGCGGTGAGCGGCGTCTGCTCCGCGGGTTTCAAAACGCACGTGCAACCCGCAGCGATCGCCGGCGCCAGCTTCCAAGCAGCCATCAGCAGCGGGTAATTCCACGGAATGATTTGCGCGGCGACTCCTATTGGCTCGCGGAGCGAAAGACTAAGTGCGTTGTCCGGCACGGGATTGACGTGGCCGAGAATCTTCGTGGCCATTCCGCCGTAGTATTCAAAACACGTCGCCGCGTCAGCAATGTCATACTCCGCCTCGACGATGGGCTTGCCCGAATTGCGCGATTCCAGTTCAGCCAGATGCGCCGCTTCCTTGCGAATGCGTTCGGCTAGCCGGAAGAGAATGCGGCCGCGTTCCTGCGCTGTACTTTGGGGCCAGGCTCCCGAATCAAAAGCAGCTCTTGCTGCGGCGACCGCGCGATTTACGTCTTCTTCATTCGCTTCGGGAACTTCAGCCATTACTTCTTCCGTCGAAGGATCTACTACCGGAAAATACTTCCTGCTAGCGCTCTCAACAAACTCCCCGTTGATGTACATCCGATGTCTGCGAACGCTGGACTTTTCTACGCTTGCCATAATCTTCTCCCGCAAAAGCTGTATTAGCCACGCCGAGCTGCCTGTGCAGCACTCTTCCGCCTTCCATACACAAAGAAAAAGAATACCGCGAGGCCGATGAAAAATGCCGTGCCGCCGAACATCCAGGATTCGTATGAAAGCACCGAAGTGATCTGCTGCGCGGGCGAAAAGGCGAAAACCATACCGAGAATCGTCATCAACAGCCCGCTCGAACCAGCCAGCCAGAGCACGCTCTTGCTGTAGTGTCCCTTCCCTGCCATTGGATCCGCCGCGATCTTCAGCAGCGCCGCGAAGATGTAAAGAAACGGAAGCAACTGCAGCACCACCGCGAGCGATAGCAACCGCTGAAAAGTTTCCTGCACCCCGGAGCCAAGAAAACTGATCAGCACTAGAATCGTGGACACCACAAAATGAACGAGCAGCGCTGCATACGGCGTTCCATAGCGAGGATGAACTTTTCCCAGCCAGCTCGGCAAGTACGAATCCAGTCCCGCAACAAACGGAATCCGCGCCGAACCAGCCAGCCACGCCGAACCGATCCCCGCGATCGAGATGCTTAGCATCAACGCGAATGGCGCGACAATCCACAGAACGCCGACTTGCGCGGCCATGTGGCTTACCGCCTGCACGATTCCCTGCAGAACATTAATCTGATTTTTGCTTACGGCGATCAGCAATGTCAGCGTCGTTGCAATATAGAGCAACCCGGAAAGCACACCGCCCCATACCACCGCTCCGGGCAGCGTGCGCTCGGGGTCCTTGATTTCATCTCCCATCACCGACGCAAGTTCCAGGCCCACAAGCCCGAAACAAATCACACCAAATGAATTCAGCAGGAACCGCGGGTTGGCGGGGATGCGAAAATCCGCAGCGCTAACGCTGGTACCAAACCGCAACGCCACAATGATCCCAAGACCCACCAGCACCGCTGCCGCAATACCAGTTCCAATGCTGCCCACATTGTTAATCCATTTTCCCACGCCGAGCCCTACGATGTTCAGCACGACGAGAATCGCCAGCAGGCCAAGCGAAGCTGTTACGGCAAAAGTCTTATTGTCGGCCAGAGCCTGATGACTCGGAAACACGAATACCGACACGCCGACGAAGTACAGCATCACGGTCGGGACATACATCATGTTGTTGGTCCAATAGCACCATCCGGACAAGAAACCGTGGAACTCGCCGAAAACTTCCTTGGCCCAAAGGTACACGCCGCCTTCTCCAGGATAACGATGCGCCAATTCGATCACGGCGATACCTTGGGGCCAGAAAAACATAAGCAGAGAAATAATCCAGAGCCAAACTGTGACGCCGCCGTTCGCAGCAATACTGGGCACCACGTTAAGATTGAATACCGCGACAACGAACAGCGCGACGAGATCCCAACGCCCCAGGGCGCGTTTTAAATGCGCGGTATCGCTTTGCGGAGAGGCTAGCTCTGCCAATGGGCTCCTTGAAAGGACGAAACCGAGCCGTCGCGCCCGCTACCGGCTGCGACCTCAGAAGAAAGCTCGCAAGAATCTAGTGTGCGCTGCTGGCTGCGGCGTGCGGCTCTTTTTGCGCTTGCGCAAGTGCCGGAGCGACCTCTGCGAATACCGCCAGATGGCGGTCCACATCGGCTTCGGTGTGCGCCACCGATACCGTCCACTGCTCGTCCCACCAATAAGGTTGCGCCATCACGCCACGGTTTACCATGGCGAACCAGTAATGCCGCCACAGTTCGCTGTCGACCTTCAACCAATCGCGGTAATTGTGGATCGGCTTCGGTGCAAACATCAGCGAACCGTTTGACCCGGCGCCCACGACGTAAGCTTTCAAGCCAGTCTTGCCGATTTCTTTGTTGTAGCCATCGAGCAATTTCTTGTTCAGGCGATTCACATGCTCGTAAGCTGCCGGCGTAAGCACTTCCCTGAACATCGCAAGCCCCGCAGCCATCGCTACCGGGTTTGTGTTGTATGTGCCGCCGTGGAAAACCTTATGGTCTGAGATCAGGCCCATCACTTCGCGCGTGGACGCAAACGCAGCCAGCGAGAATCCGCCGCCGATCGATTTTGCCAGGCAAACAATATCCGGCTTGATTCCAAAGTATTCGCAGGCTCCGCCTCGCGCGAGCTTCGCTCCGGTTTTCACTTCATCAAAAATCAGAAGGGCGCCATTTTTCTTTGTAATTTCGCGAAGCGCCTGGTGATAGCCCTCATCCGGCATCAATATGCCGACGTTCATCATGATCGGCTCTACGATCACAGCAGCAATCTCTCCCGGATATTTTGCAAAGAGCCGCTCGACGCCGGCTACGTCGTTGAACTGCGTAACCAGTGTATTTTGCAGCGTAGCCTTTGTTACGCCTTCGCCACCCGGCACAGAGGTTGGAAAATTTGCATCGCCCACTTCTTCGGCTTTCGGTTTCACCGAGACGAGAACAGAATCGTGCAATCCGTGATAGCCGCCCTCCATCTTGATGATGCGGTCTCGCCCGGTAGCGGCGCGCGCCAAGCGCACAGCGTGCATCGTGCATTCCGTTCCGCTATTGCTGAAACGCACCATCTCCACCGGAAATCTCTTGCAGATTTCTTCTGCCAGCTCCCATTCCAGATTGTGCGGCATACCGAACATCGTCCCGGTGGCGAGTTTTTCCTGCACCGCACGGACCACAGCGGGATTGCAGTGCCCCGCGATTAATGCTCCGAAGCATAGGTTGAAATCGATGTATTCGTTGCCATCAATGTCGTGAATGTGCCCGCCTTTTCCGTCGCGGACAAAAATCGGGTAGGGATCGTAAGCTCGATAGTTGCTCGCCACGCCAAGCGGCAGCCTTTCCTCGGCTCGCTTATGCGCTTTACGCGAACCCGGCGTGCGCTTTTCGTAAGCCGCAATTTCTTTTTGAAGCCCCTCGTGCATGACACCCTCCGTGACACAACTCGCTCCGGCCGAGGCAGGGCCCGAAGTTTAACCGTGCCCGTGCTCTTCTCTTACCCTGCCTCTACGCAACAAAGCGAGGGCGCCGCCCAGGCGACACCCTCGCTCCGCACCCCCGCCTCGAACCAAACTAGAACAAGAACTTCAATCCAAACTGCACGACGCGCGGGCCTTCCCGAACTTTCAACACTTCACCGAATGTCGAATCGGAAAAGTTTCCATCCGGATTGTTGAGTTGCGTGTGATTCCATGCGTTGTAAAATTCCGCGCGAAACTCCGTGTTCCATCTCTCGTTAATGGGAGTTTTTTTCGAGAATACTAAATCGCTGTTGCTCAGCGCCGGCCCGCAGCAGAGCGAGTGCGGAAGGTTTCCGAAGGTTCCGGCCGCAGGGTCGGTAATGTTTCCCGTAAAATAAAGGTGAGTCGGATTTGAACTGGACCTGGCGTTCAGAAATTGGACCGGACCGGTGATTTGGGGCGTATTGGCGTCTTCAAAGTTGAAACTGCTCTCCAATTCCAAATCATCTTGGGTCTGGACGCGAATGGGAAATCCAGTTTGATAGGTGATAATCGCCGACATTCCCCAACCGTCCAAAGCTTTGCCCTTGAACCCATCATATTTTGGCACCGGCAGTTCCCACACAGGGCTGAAGACGAATCTGTGTTTCGCGTCGAGGAGAGACAGTCCGCGAGTTGCCGCGAAATTCACCGGATTCAGTTCATTTTCAAACGAAGCGCCTTGGTCAATCGCTTTGCTGAAGGTGTACGAAGCCTGAAACAACAGACCGTGCGAATAGCTCTTTTCGACTGAGAGTTGCAAGGCGTTGTAATTGGAGTTCGCGATCGTACCCTCGGCGAATATGTTGCTGAATACCGGCACGCCGTCTGCCGGGCAACCCGCTCCGGTAGACGGCAGGCAGTTGGGCGAGGAGAACGGCCGCGTGCCGACAAGCGTGATCCCGCCGGCGGGAACGACGCCCGCAGGAACACAACCCGGGTTCCCGCCCGGCGTGCCGGTATAGGGCAATACCAGACCACTGCAACTAATTGATGGGACATGGAAAGGTTCAGGCGGCAATGCCGATATACCTCCGGGAGGGACCACTGTACCGTTCGGAAGCGTTGTACCGGCCGCAGGGATAACTGTTCCACCGGGAATGAAGTACTCAGTATCCGCACTAAAGGGTCCGCAGGTCGTTGGTGTTCCGCCGGGACCCGTGAGTACGTTGTTGCCGCTCAGGGTAGCGTTTGAAAGATTGATGAGGCCAAGACAAGTCTGAATGTTTCCTGCATTTTCATCGTGTACGGCGAGCAGATGATGTCCTTGCGTGCCGACGTAGGACGCGCGAAGCACCGTAGACTTGGTTAACTGGCGCTCAATCGTCAAATTGTATTGATCGGCATATTGTGTTTTCAGATGCGGATCGAATTCTCCGAACAGCAGAATGGGACGGAAGGCCGACCAGTCCACGCAACCATTTGGCCCTCCTGCCTGGAAGCACGGAGTATTCGGCGTCTGGTTGAAAACAGGGCCGAACACATTAGGATTCTGGGTGCCATTCTGTAGCAGGAACGGAGTGTTAAAGTTTGGATTCGACAGGTCAATGCTGCCGCCAAAAGGAGGTTCCGCGCTGAACTGCGCTAGGACCAGTTGTTCGATCGGATTGTAGAAAATTCCGTACCCGACTCGAATGCTGGAATTTCCCGGTCCGCCGGTCAACTTCGCGAGCCAACCCTCCGTCCATCCGGGACTCCATGCAATTCCAATGCGCGGCGCAAAATCCTTGTAGTCGGTTGAAGTCAGTCCGCTTGGCACTCCCTTATCGCCGGGGAACACCAATCCCAGCGGGAAAACCGAGTTGGCTGGCCCAGTCTCGCTGCAGTCTGTGCTGCCTCCTGCCGCTGCTGAGATGATTCCAGCACTCGGGTTGCTAGGATTATTCAAATTCAGAAGGCAGGGATATTTCTCGGTCGCTTGGCCCGGGCGGAAGGTCTGAAGCCGGTTTCCGAGATCGTGGTAGGGAGTATTCAGTTCCCATCGCAAACCGTAACTGAGCGTGAGGTTGGGCTTCAGTTTGTAACTGTCCTGCGCGAAAAGATATAACCCGATGTTCCGGTCATTTTGGCGCTGCGCCGCACCTTGCGTGTATTCATTGGCTGCACCAATGAAATAATCGGGATAGGAGTCTTGAAAACCCACGTCGTTCGTGATGGGCGAATCGCAGTTAGGAGGGAGGTTCGGGTTGGACGGAGCGCAAAGATTCCCATCGCTCAAGAATGTGAAATTGCCATTTATGTTGAAGTAATAGAACTGATTGAATTGCTGCCGACGGAAGTCTCCGCCAAACTTGACCGTGTGTTTGCCGAAGGTCTTTGTGAAATTGTCCGCGAATTGAAATGTGTTTCCGGCCTGGGGCAATTCGCCTTCGAAGTTGTTCCCTATCGTGAATCCTCCTAATACGTTTATGTAGGGAACACCCTGCCTTCCTGGAACGTTACTGGTTATGCCGATCGGATTTGTTCCGGGCGCCGGGAATTGCGCGTTTGTCTGCGTGAAGCAGGTGTCCACCATGGCAGCGCCGCAAGAGTCTTGTACGCTCGCAAGGGTATGTGTGGGATGGTTATTCCCCTGCTGCCCTTCGCGAAAGTAATTGAACCGAGCTTCGTTTACCGCCGTGGACCCAATGGTCCACGTATGGCTCAGATTCCACTGCTGGACGCGTGTCTTATTGAGAGCGCCGAAACCTGGAACGAGCCCGCCGGGGTACTCTAACTGGAAATTGGAGTAAGGGACCGTGCTGTGGTCGTCGTCAAAATAGTAGTAGGCGCTGAATTGCTGGGCCGCGTTGATTTTGTGGTCGAAGCGAACCGTAAACTGATCTCCACGCTCCCGCTGATCGCCAGAAGTAGGAATGTCGCAGCTGGCGCTCGTACAATTGGAGCCGGTCGAGAACGGGGCGACATACTTCTGATAGAGAGCATATGCCGTCGGATCGAAACACTCGATCGGAATCTGGTTGTTCGGGAAAATGCTTGCGAACGGTGTTCCCGCCGCGATCGGCGCTCCTCCTTCCGCGGCCACGGCCGTCGCGCAGGTGGTTCCGGTGGTACTGCCGGTTGTGCGGTTTGCCAAAAGCGTCGCAAACGGTGCATCGGTGAGTGTTCCGGTGAAAAGTGGAAGCGTTGATGGCACAGAAGGCGGCCCACCCGCGAAATTGCCGCTCGCCTCTCCGTTAGCGCCAACCGTAGGAAACGTGACGTTCCCGGATGACTGCCCCTGAATCAAGCGGTTCCCTTCATACGATGCAAAAATGAACGTCTTGTCTTTCTTGACGGGACCGCCCAGAGTCGCGCCGAATTGATTCTGCTTATAGTCCAGCAGAAAAGGATCGAAATAGCCCTTCGAGTTGAGCGCCTGATTGCGGAGGAACTCGTAGAAGTCGCCATGCAAATTGTTGGTGCCGGATTTCGTAACCACGTTTACCACCGATCCCGAGTTGCGCCCATATTCCGCATCGAATGTGTTGGTGATCACTCGAAACTCTTCAATCGCATCCGGTGAAGGCTGAATCGCCGGAGCGTTGATGAAGATATCGTTGCCATCGCCTCCGTTCACCATGTAATTGTTGGAGCGGCCGCGGCCTCCGTTGACTGACACAGCTCCCGCATTATCGCTGCCCAGAAACAAGTCCGCGCCTACCTGTGACTGAACTCCAGGCTGCAACTGGAGCAGAGAATAGGCATTGCGTGTGGCCATCGGGAGTTCGCGAATAGCGGTATCCGTCATCACGGCGCCGAGCTGTGTGCTGGTCGTTTCAACTTGCGCGGCATTCGCCTCTACCGTGACGGTATCGGCAGATCCACCGACCACCAGGCTTACGGTAACCAGGTTGACGTGGCCAATGGTGACGACGATATCCTTCTCGACGTACTTCTTAAAACCCTTGGCATCGGCGCTCAGCTCGTAGGAACCCACCGCCAACTCCGGAATATCAAACGCGCCACTACTGTCGCTCGTGACCGTGCGTGTCGAATCCGTTCCCGTCATCTTCACTGTTACGGTCACGGCCGGAACCACCGCTCCGGATTGGTCCACAACAGTTCCGCGAATTGTTCCGTTGGTTTGCGCCCAGGCCGTTCCGCTCAAAAGAGACGCCGCAAACACCAATAGACACACACGCGCCCACGTTTTCGAAGTCATCGCCGCTCCTCTAGGAAAAGCTGGCGCCACCCAACCCCCCGAGACGCCTCACCCCAACTTTTTCCGTTGCAGCTTTGGAAAAAACCTTACTATAATTCGGGAACCTTAGAAGATGGCCCATGGGATGTCAAGGGGAAATTGATTTGAAGTCGCCCCGGAAACGCACGACGAGGAACGCGCACGCGCGCGGCTATTTGCGCATCAGCGACGTCGCGCGAATCGTCGGCGTTTCTCCCTCGATCCTTCGCATGTGGGAGAATCTCGGCTTGGTCGCCCCCACTCGCACACACAGCCGCTACAGAATCTACACGCCGGCCGACGTTCGCATCTTGAAACGCGCCCAATTCTTTCGGCGCGCCCGCGGCATGAATGCGCCCGCCATCGTTCACCTGCTCAAGACTCACAAATTGTTGCCGCATGCCAATCAACGGCCCAAAGCCAACTCCGTCGGCCCTCGCTTGCGTCGTTTGCGATTGGAACGGAAAGCTTCGCTCTCTCAGGTCTCGCGCGCGACCGATGTTTCGGTCGGATTCCTCAGCGCCGTCGAGCGCGGGCAAATGACCGCCTCGGTCGCCACCCTTCGCCGGCTCGCTCGTTTTTATCATGTGAATATTCTTTCTCTTTTTAATCCTTCCGAAGCGAATCCCGGCCGCGTAAGGCCGGCAGATAGAAAAGTGCTGGAAGCGGGACCCGGCGTGCGCATGGAGCTTCTATCGTGGGGCAATGCCGCGATGATGGAGCCGCACCTGTTTCGCATCGCCCCTTCGGCCGGCAGCGGAGAATCCTACGCGCACGATGGCGAGGAATTTCTGTATATTCTCCGCGGCTCCCTCGAAATCGTTCTTGAAGGTGGAGAAAAACAGAGGCTGGAAGAAGGAGATAGTTTTTATTTCGAAAGCAGCAACGAGCATCACTGGAAGAATCCCGGCAAAAAAGAAACGCTGGTGCTTTGGATCAACACGCCTCCAACGTTCTAGCGCTCACTGCGAGCTTTCGATTTGGAGATTCTTTTGAACCGACAGGCGCCTATGACCTTCATGAAGAAACGCCCGACGCTGATGTCCCTTCTCGCCGCGTTGCTTATTTTTGCGGCTGCTTGTGCGAAGAAAACGCCGACACTCAGCCTGTTGGTATGGGAAGGCTACGCCGACCCGTTATTCGTGCGAGCCTTCGAGGAATCGCACCACTGCAAGATCACCGCCGCCTACATGGGCACCAGCGACGAACTCGTCGCAAAGCTGCGCGGGGGCAGCGCGAGCAATTACGATGTGATTTCTCCCTCCAGCGACGTGGTGACGTCTATCGCGGCTGCAGGTCTGGCCGCCCCACTTGATCTCTCAAAGCTGCCGTCCTATCCGCAGCTCTCCGACCGTCTGCGTAACGCGCCGCTCGTCCGCATCAACGGTAATGTCTATGGCGTTCCGTTCGTGTGGGGACCGAATCCCCTGCTGTACGACACGACCTTCTTTAAGACGCCTCCCGATAGCTGGTCCGTGCTTTGGGATTCCAATCTGAAAGGAAAGATTTCTGTTTGGGACGATTTATCAACCATCTGCATGGCGGCCCAGGTTCTTGGCTACGACAAGCCGGATCCGAGCCACCTCTACAATTTGACCGATCAAGAACTGGACAACGTTAAGAAAAAGCTGATCGAGCTGAAACCAAATATCAGGAAAGTCTGGGCCACCGGAGGCGAACTCACGAACCTCTTCGAAAATCACGAAATCGTCGCCGGTATGGGCTGGCCCTTGATGACCAACAATCTCCGCAAACTAAATTTCCCCATTGGCGAAACGATTCCGAGGGAAAACACTACGGGATGGATCGACCATCTGATGATTACCTCCGCGAGCGAGAACAAGGAGCTAGCCACAGAGTTTCTCGAATACATGATCGAGGCTAAAACTCAGAAATTAGTCGCGGACGTCACCGGCTACGATCCCGCCAATCCGCAATCCGCGCAGTTCATGACCGAAGATCAGAGAAAATCTCTGCATCTCGATAATGTGGACCAATACATGACGCGCATTTATTTCTGGCAACAATACCCACGCCGAGATAAGTACAACGAAATCTGGAACGAAATAAAGGCAGCCCAGTGATTTTCACTCCCTTCAGCCGACCCAGCGCTAAACGGCACCCTCGTGCTGTCGAACACACGCCATTACACCGCCGCGCCGTTACCGGAGAGCATTCTTGAACGCGGCAGCCTCACCTGCTTCTGCGCAACGTGTTGCTGGGAACGCGTTGCTTTCCATTCGCAATGTCGAAAAGCAATTCGCCGGACGCCCGGTGTTGTGCGGAATTTCTCTCGACGTAGCTTCGGGCGAGTTTTTGACCATTCTAGGCGAGAGCGGCTCGGGCAAGACCACTTTGCTTCGGTTGATCGCGGGATTTGAACAACTGGATGGCGGCGAAATCTGGATGGCCGGCGAACGCCTTGACCAAACTCCAGCCTATCGCCGTCAAGTCAATACGGTGTTTCAGAGCTACGCGATTTTCCCGCACCTTTCAGTTTTTGACAACGTAGCGTACGGCCTTCGCGCCAAAGCTGTTCCACGCGGTGAAATTCCCACTCGCGTTACTCAAGCCCTGGCCATGGTAAAAATGTCTGAATTCGCGCAATCCGCGCCTTCACGATTAAGCGGCGGACAGCAGCAGCGCGTCGCGTTGGCTCGTGCACTCGTCAATCGCCCGCGCGTTCTACTTCTCGACGAACCCCTTTCCGCTCTCGACGCGAATCTGCGTCGTCAGATGCAGATTGAACTCAAATCGCTGCAGCGCGAAGTCGGCATCACTTTTATTTTCGTCACCCACGACCAGGAAGAAGCGATGGCGCTTTCCGACCGCATCGCACTACTCCGCGCCGGAAGACTGGAGCAAGTGGCCGAGCCGCGCGAGATTTACGGACATCCCGCAACCGCCTACGCCGCGCAATTCATCGGTCAAACAAATCTTTTGCGCGCGGAGGTCCGCGACGGAATCGCGACCGCCGGCCCGATCTCGTGGCCGGCGAACGGGCCGTCCGGGGCCGCGACGTTTTCTCTCCGCCCCGAATCCATCCGCCTGAGTTCGGCGTCACACGCGGTCGATGCCGCCGGCGTCACAGCTCATTTCCACGGCCGGATTCAGAATCAAACTTTCGGCGGCGCAATGGATCTGCTGGAAATCGATTGCGGCAACTCACACTTGGTCCGCGCGCGCATATCCAGCCCCGGACCGCTCGCTGGCCCGCAGGACTTCGAATTCTCCGCGAGCGACGCGGTGCGAGTACGCGACGGCGGCGGCTAGCTTATGTACTCGCGCGTATACAAAACCGCCGTCACAATCCCACCTCTGGCATGGGTCACGATTTTCTTGCTCATTCCTTACGCCATTCTTTTCTGCTACAGCTTCTGGTCCGTTTCTTCTCTGCAAGTAATAGTGCACAACTGGAACTTGCAGAACTACACGCAGCTCTTTCGGAATCCGCTCTATCTCACCGTACTTCTCCGCTCGATCAGAATCGCCGGCGCGGTTACTCTGCTTGCGCTCTTGCTCGGCTATCCGCTCGCCTACTATCTTTCGTTCCACGCGGCGAAGCGCAAGGATTTGCTTTACCAACTCGTGATCATTCCTCTGTGGGCCAGCTATCTGGTGCGCGGCTACGCCTGGAAAACGATTCTCGGCAGCGACGGCGTCTTGAACGGATTCCTCCAATATCTTCACATCACCCACAGGCCGGTCGAGTTTTTTCTTTACAGCCCGTTCGCCGTAATTCTCACGCTTACGCATATCTACACACCGTTCACCTTTTTGCCCATCTACGCTTCGCTCGAACACGTTCCGCGCAACCTGGTCGAAGCCTCGCACGACCTCGGCACGCCCCCTTTTTCCACTTTTCTACGCGTGATTCTTCCGCTGTCGCTTCCCGGGATTCTTGCGGGAGCCACGTTCGCCTTCGTCCTCACCTTGGGAGATTTTCTTGCGCCTCTGCTTGTGGGCGGTTCCAGCGGCATCATGATTTCGAACATCGTGGTCAGTTTGTTTGGCGCAGCCTACAACTGGCCTCTCGGCGCGGCGATTTCGCTCTGTATGTTGCTGCTGGTCGTGGCCCTCTTGTCGGCCACCGAACGCCTGGAAAAGAGGTTCACAATTTCATGAGCAGCGCATTTCGATCCTCGCGCGCTCCTCTTCTCACCACCTACGCGCTCCTCGTTTACGCATTCCTTTATTTTCCGATCGTCGTGCTTGTCGTGTATTCGTTCAATGGTTCCGGTGTCGGGGGATTTCCTCCCTCCGGCTGGACTTTCGACTGGTATCGCCAGCTTTTCCGCGACGCCGACCTCTGGGCCGCGGTGCTCAACAGCGCAATCGTAGCGGCCGTGGCTGTCGCCATTTCGCTCGGCCTCGGATTGCCCGCGGCACTGGCTCTGGACCGCGCACAATTCCCCGGAAAAGCTCTTTTCCGCCGTCTCGTTCTACTTCCCTTGATACTCCCGGGAATCATCACAGGTCTCTCGCTTCTCATGTTGTTTGTCGGCGTGGGAATGAAGTTGAGCCTCGTTACTGTCACGCTGGGCCACGGCACTGCTCTTATTTCCGTGGCCACCACAGAAATCTTTGCGGGTCTGCAAAAAATGGACCGCGCGCAGGAAGAAGCCTCTCTGGATCTCGGCGCGAATCACTGGAAGACTTTCTGGCGCATCACGTTCCCGAATCTGCGGGTCTCGCTCATCGCAGCCGCTCTCTTGATTTTCACGCTGTCGCTGGACGAAATCGCAGTCACTTTTTTCCTGATCGGCCGCGACAACACCTTGCCCCTCGAAATATGGTCGCGCCTCCGCCGCGGAATCACGCCTGAGATCAACGCGATCTCCACTCTGATTCTCTTGTTCTCCATCGTCACGATTCTTGTTTGGTACAGGCTTCGCACGCGCACGCAACAAGCCGGCGAATCTCCCGCGGCGGCAGCCTTGCTGCCTTCCTCTCTCGAAGGAGAACATTCATGAGCGATACTCGCAGAGACTTCCTGAAATTTATTGTGGCTGGCTCCGTCGCAGCCGGATGTCCCGTGGAATTTTCTCTTCTTGCTGCGGAAGATTCCCCTGTCCCCCAACTCGACGGCGACCATTACGAGATTTGCCATCAGGTTCGCGACGGCCACACGTTCGCCAAACCTCCCGTTTCGAAACGCTACGACGTTGTCATCGTCGGCGGAGGCGTCAGCGGATTGAGCACGGCTTACTTTCTCCAGAAGCACGATTTTCTCCTGCTCGAAAAAGAGCCTCATTGGGGAGGCAACGCAACTCTAGGGGAGTATGAGGGTCAGCGGTTTTGCACCGGATCTGCTTACGACTACGCCGGCACCGCCAGCGACCACCTCGCACGTGAACTCGGATTGGCTCCTCTGCCAATCAACTGTCCCGATCCGACGATCGTCAACGGCAAATGGGTGGCCGACACCTGGGGCGCTGGCCTTGACGAGCTTCCCTACCCCGCTTCAGTGCGCGAAAGCTTCAAGAAATTCCGAAAAGACATGCTCGCGCTTGCCGCCGACAAAAATCAAAAACAATTCGATAACATTCCGCTCTCAAAGTATCTAAAAGCATACGCCCCGGAAGTAAAACAGTGGTGGGATGGCTATGGCCCGTCCAATTACGGCGCGACCTCTGACGACACTTCCACTATGGTTGCGCTCGAGGAACTAAAAGACATGGCCGACGCCGCCGAACACGACACGCGCATCACCCTGCCCGGCGGAAACGCCACGTTGGCTCTAAAGCTTTCCGAAACTCTTCACGCGAAATCCTCCGACAGAATGATCGACGGTGCAACCATCGTCGCCGTGGACCCGCAGAAAACAGAAGTTCACGTCACCTATTTTCAGGGAAACGCGCTGCGCACCGTCGCCGCCAAATTTGTCGTGATGGCCACGCCCAAATTGATCACTTGGCGGATCGTCTCCGGACTCTCGGACGCTCAAACGGAGGCGATGCGGTCGTTCCGCTATTGCCCCTATCTTGTGATTAACGCCATCTACGACAAGCCCGTGTACAACCGCGCCTACGATACATGGTGCCCCGGCACCACCTTCTGTGATGTAGTGGTCGCGGATTGGGTGATGCACAATCAGCCGGGCTACAAGCAGAAAAACAATATTCTTACCTTTTACACGCCGGTCTCCGAATTGCATCGGGACAAGCTTCTTCAGGTCGCAGGCTGCCAGCGCATAGCACAGAACGTCTTGCGCGATTTTCAGAAACTTTTGCCCGAATTCTCCGCCGATCCGATCGAAGTGCATGTCTACCGCCGCGGCCACCCGATGTTCTTATCTGCTCCCGGAGTCTTCACCAAAATAATTCCAGCGGCGAACCAGCCGCTCGAGCGGGTCTTCTTCGCGAATACGGATTCCGTCGGACCCGAATCGCTGGTCTATGCCGCGGTGGAAGCGTCTCGTCGGGCTGCGGATTGGACCGAAAAGCGAATGGCTGGCGCGACTCCCTCAGCAGCAAGCGCGGCCGCCGGAGTCCCGAAGTGATTTGCGGATTTCTGTAACGGGCGCAATTCTTCTCGCCACACAAAAAAAGGACACCCGAGAGAGAGAAACCGGGTGTCCTTTGCTTATCTTCCCCGCCAGAGAAAGATCTCCTGCGAATTGAAACTACTTTGCTTCCGGATGCCCCACCACGCTCAAATTGTGTACTCCCGCAAAAATCGATGCCCCCGTACTTGCTGATTGCGGCAGCCACCACGTGCGCCGTATAAAATTATTCTGGCTGCGCTGCATGCGACGGGCCAGCACGTCGAACAGAACCGGCCCCACCTGTATCGCCGCATAGATGGCCGGCGAATGCGCAAACGGCCGCATCAGTGGATCGTCTTCCTTCGCGCCGCGTGAAATCGCCTCGCGCGTCGTGTAGGCATCGAACGCAGCAGTGCCGTGCTCCAAAAACATCAGCGCCAGCCACTCACGCCGCAAAGGGATCGATTCCGCTTCTCGCGTCGGGTATCTTTTCTCATTCCCATCCGAGATTCGAATGGTCGAAAACGATTGCGCGTTTTGTGCAACCACTTCAGTTTTCGCGCTCGGCTGCCGCCCAGTATCAGTCGCGTAAATCGAATCCATCCTCAGGCGACCAGCGCCGGAAGAAGCGGAGCTCGATTCTGCAGCCGACTTGGAAGCGTCTGCCCCGGCATTGGAGGCGTTCGCCACCGGAACCACCGGTATTGTCCGCGTAGTATCCCCGGACAAAGAAGCGTTCGCGATTGAAGGCGACTCCAGCGCTGGCAGAATAGTCGGCGTCATTTGAAAGCCAATAAAAACCACCGCGACAGCTAATACCATGGAAGGGGTAACTCCTGGCCTGGACTGCACAATACGGATTGCACACGTAGTACCACCCACCCGTTCCGATTAACCCCTTTGTATGCAATGGTTCAGCGAGACCCACGCAAGCGGGACGCCCGAGGAAGTGGGCTGAATGAGCCGAAGTCTGGAAAACACTTTCCCGGCCAAATTGCGCGCTGGCCTTCGCGTGTTCAGCCGCGAAAAGTGTCAGCTTCGAATATCTTTTGCCTCGACAGGCCAAGCGCCGTGATGCACCACGCTAGCTGTACTTGCGCTCGCTGCTCTGTGTCCTTAAGATGGCTCTCCTGATGGCTGGCGGAACGATGAAGAACCAAGACTCAAAGCCCGAAAAGGACCGTCCTCGTTCGTCGGAAACATTCGAGCGCGGGAAGAAAACTTTGGTCGGCGGCGTTAACAGCCCTGTCCGCGCTTTTCGCGCGGTGGGCGGAACTCCTCTGGTAATCGACCATGCCAAAGGCGCGCGCCTGTTCGACGTAGATGGCCGCGAGTACATCGACTTCGTTTGCTCCTGGGGCGCGCTGATCCTTGGACACGCGCATCCGAATATCGTTTCCGCCATTTCCGATCAGGCGTCCCGCGGCACCAGCTTCGGAATGACTTCGCCGCTCGAAATCGAACTGGGTGAGAAAATCACGGCAGCAATTCCGTCGGTCGAGATGGTCCGCTTCGTCAACTCCGGGACCGAAGCCGCGATGTCCGCCGTTCGGCTGGCGCGGGCGTTCACCCAGCGCGACCTCATCATCAAATTCGAAGGTTGTTACCACGGCCACTCCGATGGCTTTCTCTCTGAAGCGGGCTCGGGCCTTGCCACGCTCGGCATCTCCGCTTCTCCCGGTGTTCCGGACGCCTTCGCGAGTCTGACCCTAAACGCGCCGTACAACGATCTGGCGGCCGTCGAAAATCTCTTCAAGCAGCATCCCGGAAAAATCGCGGCTGTGATCGTCGAGCCTGTGGCTGCGAACATGGGAGTCGTCGCGCCTGCTCAAGGCTTCCTGGAAGGCTTGCGCGCCATCACTAAAAAAGAAAAGGCTCTTCTGATCTTGGACGAAGTAATTACAGGCTTTCGCCTGGCCTACGGTGGAGCTCAAAGCGTTTACAAAATCGATCCTGATCTCACCGTGATGGGGAAAATCATCGGCGGCGGCCTTCCCGTCGCAGCATATGGTGGTAAGCGAAAAATAATGGAGATGGTCGCGCCGCTCGGTCCCGTCTATCAGGCCGGGACGCTTTCGGGCAATCCCCTCGCCATGCGTGCAGGCCTCGCAACGCTTCCCAAACTCGAAGCTCCCAATTTTTATGAGGACCTGAATAGCAAAACCAAGCGCCTTGCGGAAGGTTTAGGCTCCGCTCTAAAAGAAACAAACGTCGCCGGTCAGGTGAATTTCGCGGGCTCTTTGCTCACCATGTTTTTCACCGAGCAGCCGGTTCGCAATTACGCGGACGCAAAAAAATCGAACTCCGCCCGCTTCGCCTCTTTTTTCCAGGAAATGCTCAAGCGCGGCATCTTCATCGCGCCTTCGCAATATGAAGCCCTATTCGTCTCCGCCGCGCACACCGATGCTGACATCGATCGCGCCATCGCAGCAGCACGCGAGAGCCTCGCGTCCATTCAGGGAAATTAACACGCAGGAAATTTCAGCGCAGAATATTGCCGCCGGTCGTCAGCAAGCCTTCAGCCAGCGCGCAACGTCCTTCGCGTGGTACGTCAGAATTATTTCCGCGCCCGCTCGCTGAATACCGGTAAGAATCTCGAGCACCACGCGCTTTTCGTCCAGCCAGCCGCGTTGCACCGCCGCTTTCACCATCGCATATTCCCCGCTCACGTTATACGCGGCCACCGGAACGTCGAATTTCTCCCGCACGCGCTGAATCACGTCCAGGTACGGCATCGCAGGTTTCACCATAATCATGTCCGCGCCTTCTTCCAGATCCAGCGCGACCTCTCGCAGAGCCTCTCGCGCGTTCGCAGGGTCCATCTGATAACTGCGCCGATCTCCGAATTGTGGAACGGACTGCGCCGCTTCTCGAAATGGCCCATAAAATCCGGACGAATACTTCGCCGCGTAGGAAAGTATGGCTACATTCTCAAAACCATTCTCGTCCAGCTTTTGTCGGATCGCTCCGACCCGGCCGTCCATCATGTCCGAGGGCGCGACGATATCGGCCCCAGCCCGCGCGTGCGAAAGCGCCGCATCCGCCAGCAGCACCAGGCTTGGGTCGTTCAGTACTTCCTCACCCTTGATCACGCCGCAGTGCCCGTGGCTCGTGTATTCGCACAGGCACACATCCGTCACGACAATCAGGTCCAGCTTGGCCTTTCGTATCGCCTCAATCGAACGCTGCACCGCACCGTTCGCGTCGTAAGCCTCCGAAGCAAGCTCATCCTTGTGTTCGGGCAAGCCAAAAAGAATTACGGCCGGGATTCCCAGGTCCGCGACTTCGCGGCATTCTTCGACAATCTGATCCACCGATTGCTGGTGGATGCCGGGCATGGAGCTGACCTCCTTGCGAACGTTTTTGCCCGGGCACGCGAACATCGGATAAACAAGTCCGCTGGTGGTGAGACGCGTCTCGCGAACCAATCCACGGAGAGCTTCGGTACGCCTCAGGCGTCGCGGCCGGTGTACGGGAAACGTCATGCGCGCCCCGCCGCCGAATTCCGGCGCTGATAAAACTTTGCAATCGAATCCGCCAGACCCGCTGCGGAAGATTCGTTGGCTTCGATGTCCACCCGCGCACCGTCCTCGCGCACAGCGCGCGCCGTCGTCGGACCGATCGCCGCGAATTGCACCCGGCTCGAAAGCTCGGCAAGCTCCGCCGCGCCGACGCATTCAGACAAAAATCGGAATGCAGACGGGCTGGCGAAAACAATCGCATCCACTTCCGCCGCACGGATACTCTCTAGGATTTCCGGGTCAAGCGACACAGGCGCGGACGTGCGATACGCTACAACTTCGGTCACTTTTGCTCCAGCTTCTCGCAGAGCGTTCGGCAAACGATCGTCGGCGCGGTCGCTTCGCGGCAAAAGAATCTTGCGGTCGCCAATCGCTCCCCATAATTCCCTGGCCAGCGCTTCGCCGCTATGATTTTTCGGCACTGTGTCCACTCGAAATCCTTCTCCGCTTGCCGCCGTTGCGGTCGCCGTTCCCACCGCCGCTACCAGAGGCCGCGGCGCCTGCAGCGCAGCCGCATCCAAGCCTAATTCACCAATCCGCCGGCAGAAGAATCGTACCGCATTCCGGCTGGTAAAAAGAATCCAGTCGAACTCCGAGAGACCGCGCAGCGCCGTGTCGAGCGCCTGCGAATCTTCCACCGCGGCAAAACTCACCGTTGGCAACAGCAGAACTTCGGCGCCCAAGGCTTCCAGTGAATGCGCCAACTCGTGCGCCTGTTCCGTCGCGCGCGTCACTACCACGCGCTTCCCCGCCAGCGGCTTCTTAACCGCGTCCAACGGAACGCCCCGCCAGCCGCAGAATCCTGTCCGCGCCCGCTTCAATCAGGATTTGGCCAAGCCGCACGCCGAGCTTTTCGGCTTCCTCCGCCCTCCCGCGCAATTCCCTGCGCACAAATTCTTTTCCGTTGGCGGAGAAAACGCACGCTTCCAAACGCAATTCGCCATTCTCTCGCCGCGCCCACGCACCGAGCGGAAGCTGGCACCCGCCTTCAAGTTCGCGCAGTAAAGCGCGCTCTGCTGTCACAGCCTCGTGGGTTTCGGGATCGTCGAGCGCAACCACGAGCCGCAATGTCTCGCGATCGTCCGCGCGCGTTTCAATTCCAAGAGCACCTTGCGCTACAGCGGGAAGCATAATCTCCGGCGGAAGAATTTCCGTAATCCTGTCGCTGGCGCCAAGCCGGTTGATTCCCGCAGTCGCAAGAACAATTGCGTCAAATTCACCCACGGCCACTTTCCTTAGCCGGGTGTCCACATTGCCGCGCAACTCGATAAGTTCAAGGTCCGGCCGGTAATGCCAAAGCTGTGCTTGCCGCCGAAGGCTGCTAGTGCCAACGCGCGCGCCAGACGCAAGATCCTTCAGCTTGGCGCCGTCACGAGAAATCAGACAGTCGCGCGCGTCCTCGCGTTTTGTTATCGCGGGGAATATTAGTCCGGCAGGATTTTCCGTGGGGACATCTTTCATGCTATGAACCGCCAAGTCCGCAGTCCCTGCGAGCAACGCCTCTTCCAGTTCCTTGATGAAAATGCCTTTCGTCCCGGCCTGTTCGCTCACCTCCGCTACCGTAGCGCCCTGAAATTTGTCGCCTGAAGTGCGGATGCGGATGAGCTCGGATTCAATGCCGTGCAACTGCGCCAGGCGTTCGCGAATATGATTTGCCTGCCACAGAGCGAGTGCGCTGCCGCGCGTCGCGATACGCAACGGCTTCACTCTTTGTCCTCATCCAGGCCGAAAAGATGCCGAAGCGCTTCCAGTCCGGCCAGACGCCCGCGCATGCCGCGGCCGTGGCGAACCTTCTTCGACGGATGCTCCAGCACCCGCTCAATCAATTCCTCGGTAATGTGCGCGATGCGCGCCCGTTCGTCCGGCGAAACATCTTCCATCTCCGCCAGTTTCTCGCGAATCAGCATTTCACGCTGCCTATGAAATTGGCCGCGCAAATCGTCCACAATGGAGCCGGCTTCCAACGCTGCGCGCCAGGCTTCGAATTTTGCGATGTGCTCGGAAATAATGGCTTCCGCGCGCGGGATTTCCAATTCGCGCGCCTTCTTGTTTTGCTCCACGATTTCGCCCAGGTCATCGATGTTATAAAGGTAAAGATTGTAAAGTCCCGCCGCTTCGGGAGCCACGTTTCTCGGAACGGCGAGATCCACTACAAACACGGGACGCCCAGAGCGGGCTGCAATGGCACGCTCCAGAAGTTCGCGAGTGAGAACCGGCCCGCTGGAGCTCACGGAAGTGACGAGAATGTCCGGCAGTCCCAACACGGACTCGAGCGATTCCCACGCCACAGCTTCCCCGCCGACTTTCTTTGCCAGCTCAGCCGCACGATCGAACGATCGATTGACCACGCGCAAGCTGCCGATGCCGCGGTTGCGCAAGCACTCAATCACCTGCTCGGCCACGTTCCCCGCTCCCAAGATCAGCGCGGAGTGGCCTTTGAGGTTTCCGAAAACTCGCTCAGCCAGCTTCACACCTGCGAGCGCGACCGACATGGGCCGCGTGCCCACTTCGGTCTCACTGCGCACGCGTTTCCCTACTTCCAACGCGCCTTGGAAAACGCGGTTCAATACCGGGCCCGTAGCGCCGTGGTCGAGCGCCTGAGTATAAGCGGTGCGGAGCTGGCCTAAAATTTCCGCTTCGCCCAGCATCATCGAGTCAATTCCCGCAGCTACCCGAAAAAGATGCCGCACCGCGTCCGGTCCAGCCCAGCGATAGACGCGCCCCTCAAGTTCCTTGCTCGGAATACGATGAAACGACCCGAAGTATTCTTCCATCGCCTGGGCCGGCGTAGGATGCGCGTCGCCCGGTACACCGTAGAGTTCGCTTCGATTGCAGGTAGAGAGCACTACCGCTTCTTCGAGAATTCCAAGCTCGCGTAATTCGTCGGCGGCTTGCAGCGCTTGTTGCGGAGTAAAGGAGATGCGTTCGCGCAACTCCACCGGCGCGGTCCGATGGTTGCAGCCTATCAGCGCAACCTGAATGCGAATCGCGCCGGACTGTCCCGGATTTTCTTTAGATAACGAAGGCATCAAAAGAACCGGTGAAACTTTGTGAGATACAAATTCACGAACGTATAGCTGAACATCACGATCACAAAATTCATGGCACATAACAGAGCCGCGCGCGCGCCGCGCCAGGTTGCATTGCGCGAAAGCAGCAAATAGGCCGCGTAGACGACTACGATCGCTAATGTCACAATTACTTTCGGATCGCCGAACGAATAAGTCCCTCTGAGACGGTGTTCCCAGACGAATCCCATAGTCACACCGCACGCCAGCGCCACCAGGCCCACATACACGCTGCTGCGCGCCATGCGGTCGAGCACATCGAGTGGCGGAAAACGCCAAAACGCCGCGCTCAAACGACGCGAACGCAGAACCCGGTCCTGCACCAGATATATCAAGCTCAGCACGAAGGAGAGCGCGAACGCCGCGTATGCCCAGGTATTCAACGTTACGTGAAAAGCAAATAACGGCCCGCGGGCCGGTGGGCGAACTGTTGGCGCGCCTGCTGCGATAAAGCCAAGACCGGTCACCCATGCGACCAACAGAAGCGTCACAAACGCGCCGACAGATCGCTGCCGATGGAATATTTCGAGTCCGATGTATGTGATACCCAGAAGCCAGGCGAAGAGGGACATCGATCCGTACAGGTCGTCATACGGCACGGATTGAATCACCCGCGAGCGCTCGTAAAGAGAGAAGTACTGCGCCACGATTCCGCAGGCGAGTAGCAAAGTAGCCAGCCGCCCCACCCAAATGTTGGGCGCATACAAAATCCGGGCGTAGCAAAGAAAGCTCGCCAGGTAGAGTGCCAGGCTCAGATAGCCCAGTTGTTGTGCCATTGAGGGTGAAAGCTCCCCGTTGCCCAAACATTATACCGCCGAATGGCGCTGGCGCGGTCCTTCTACCGCTATATGCCCCGCTATGGCAAAGATGCGGGCCTTTAGTCCATCTGGTACTATGAGCATAGAAACCATGCCTCAGGTGCTACGCGCTAGCGTTACTCGAAAAGAACTCTTTCTACGAGCTTGCCGCTTCGAGCCCGTCGACCGCGTTCCCGTTTGGATCATGCGGCAGGCAGGGCGCTATCTGCCGGAATATCAGGCCGTAAGAGCACAACATTCGTTTCTGGAGATTTGCAAGACACCAGAGTTGGCGGCGGAAGTGTCCCTGCAGCCGTTTCGAGTGTTAAACACAGACGCCATTATCGTTTTTTCCGACATATTAATCGTGGCCGAAGCAATGGGAATGCCCTTGGACGTCCCGGACTCGGGACCAATCCTCTCGAACCCCGTGCGCAATGGGGAAGCGGTCCGGCGTCTGCGCAAATTCGATCCTGAAACTGAAACAAAGTTCGTTGGCGACGCGATTCGCGCCATTTGCCGCGAGGCTGGGCCGGACGTCCCGGTCATCGGATTTGCCGCAGCGCCCTGGACCCTTGCGTGCTATATGATCGAAGGCCGTACGCGCGGTGACATTTCGCGTGCGAAAGAAATGCTGCGCACCGAGCCTGGTATTGTGCGAGAGTTGCTCGAACGTATCGCGCTAGCAACAGCAGCTTATTTGCAGATGCAAATTGCAGCGGGAGCAGCCGTGGTTCAACTCTTCGACACCTGGGCCGGCGAGCTTACGGAGCAGGAATACGAAAACTTTGAGTTGCCGGCCACCCGGATGGTGTTGGAATCGCTCGCGAAAAACGGTGACGGCGACGACCTGCCAAAGATTTTATTCGCCAAAGGCTCCGCGCACTTGCTCGAAAGCGTGGTGAAATCCGGAGCAGACGTGATCAGCGTGGACTGGCGTACGGACCTCGCGGATGCTCGGCAAAAGTTCGGGCGCAAAGTCGCATTGCAAGGAAACGTGGACCCCTCAATTTTACTTGGCGCTGAAACAGATATTCGAGACGCTGCGCGAGCCGCGGTCCAGAAAACGGGCGGCCTGGGTCACATCCTGAATCTGGGCCACGGAATTTTGCCCGCCACACCCGTGGCCAACGCCAAAGCATTTGTGGAAGCGGGGCAGACCGCACCGGTCCCCAAAGCGGAACACACCAGGATCGCGGATTAAAATGGCCAACCACGCAACCCAACCCGCTGACACATCACTTCGCGCCGGCCAGATCGCGCAGATTTCCGACGCCTTCCTCGAAAAATATAATCGCCCGGGCCCGCGCTATACCAGCTATCCAACCGCGCCCGTATGGAAAGACGACTTCGGCCCTGACGATCTCGAGAAGTACTATGCACGCGCGGAAGAATTGGCGACTCCGCTTTCGCTCTACATGCACATTCCATTTTGCGAAAACCTCTGCTTGTTTTGCGCCTGCACCGTGTCGATACAAAAAGATAAGAATGTCGCAATCCCCTACCTCGATGCGTTGAAACGCGAGATCGATCACGTGAGCAAACGCGTGTCGCGAAAACGTCCGGTGATTCAATTCCACTGGGGCGGCGGTACGCCAACCTATTTGTCCGTGGCCCAAATGGAAGACCTTTTTCAGTACGCGCATGACCGCTTTTCTTTTGCGCCGGACGCTGAAATTGGAATCGAAGTGGATCCGCGCGTCACCAGCCGCGCGCAACTGGAATCTTTGCGGCGGCTCGGCTTTAACCGGCTCAGCATGGGCATTCAGGATTTCCAGCCAAAAGTTCAGGAAACGATTCATCGCGTTCAGCCATACGAAATGACGCGCGATTTGATCGTAGCCGCGCGAGAAATCGGATATCAGAGCATCAACATCGATTTAATCTACGGACTTCCGTATCAAACCGCCGATAGTTTTCGGGCCACCATCGATCAGGCCTTGACGCTTGTTCCCGACCGTGTGGCCATGTTCAGCTACGCCCACGTGCCTTGGTTGAAAAAACAGCAAGGTTCGTTTGAGGCGCATCTCCCGGAAGGAATGGAAAAATTCCGCATTTTCCGCGCCGGCCTTCAGAAATTTCTGGAAGCAGGATATCTGTACATCGGCATGGATCATTTCGCGCTTCCCGGGGACGAGCTGGCTATCGCCCAGCAAAACCGCACTCTGCACAGAAATTTCCAGGGCTACACCACCAAAGCCGGTGCCGATTTGTACGGCATGGGCGTAAGCGCGATTAGCTCGATTGGCGAAGCGTACGCGCAGAATCGCCGCGAGGTCAAAGATTACGAATCCACAGTCGCAACGCGAGGAATCGCCACCATGCGCGGCTACCGCCTTTCCGCTGATGACGTATTGCGCCGCGCCGTGATCGGACGCCTGCTATGCCACACGGTGATTCCCAAACATGAAATCGAATCCGAGTTTAGCATTGTTTTCGATGAATACTTCGCCGCAGAGCTGCTCCGACTGGAAAGCGCGCGTGATGAAGGCCTCGTCGCGCTATCCGCAGGCGAAATCCGTGTCACGCCGCTTGGTCGAATTTTCATCCGCAATGTTGCCATGACCTTCGATCGTTACCTGCACGAGCAGCAAATGGACCAGCGGCCGCTCTTTTCGAAAACGCTTTAGCGCACAGGAATCATGCCCGGTCCCAAACACGTCATCGTAATCGGCGCAGGTCTTTCAGGCTTGGCCTGCGCGCATCGATTGAACCAGCTCGGCGCCGAAGTAACCGTTCTCGAGGCCTCCGACCGCGCAGGCGGCCTTTTGGGCACGATTCGCAAGGACGGCTTTCTCTTTGAGTCCGGACCCCAAAGTTTCCAAGTCACGGAAATTCTTCGCGACCTAATCCGCGAGCTGGGAATCGAGAGTGAGCTCCAGAAAGCAGACCCGAGCGCGGCACGCTACATTCTGCTCCACGGCCGGCTGCAGAAAATCCCCACTTCGCCCCAGGCCATGCTTACCAGTTCCCTGCTCGGTGCAGGCTCGCGCTGGAAAATCCTGTCTGAGCCGTTTCGTAAAACTCGTCCGCCGGCTGCCGAAGAATCCGTGGCCTCCTTCGCCCGAAGAAAATTCGGAAACGAAATCCTGGAGTATCTCGTGGGGCCGTTCGTTTCCGGCGTCTATGCAGGCGATCCGGAGATGCTTAGCCTGAAAGCCGCATTTCCTTCCCTCGACGAGTGGGAACGCGAATACGGCAGCGTTCTGCGCGGAGCAAAAAAGGCTCGTACGCGCAAAGGTCCCAGCGAACCGGAGTCACTCTGCTCGTTTCAGCAAGGTGTGGCGACGCTGCCGGGCGCGATGGCTGCGAAGCTCGGCGACCGCTTGCACACACAGACGCGCGCGGTCTCCCTAAATCGGATCGGAACGCCGGGAAATCCAACCCACGAAGTTCGAATTGAGCGCGCTGCAGGCTCGGAAACCATGCAAGGCGCCGCCATCGTAGTCGCAACGCCCGCTTACGTATCCGCGCACTTGATCGAATCGATCTCCGCGCAATTGGGCCATACGCTCTCTGGCATAGCGTACGCGCCGGTGGCTGTGGTGGCCGCCGGGTACTATCAGCAGCAGGTCGGCGAGCCAATGAATGGATTCGGATTCCTCGTACCGCGCACCGAAAAACTGCACACCCTCGGCACAGTTTGGAATTCCTCGCTCTTTCCCGGACGCGCTCCGCGAGGCGCTGTAACCGTCACCAGCTTTACCGGAGGCGCGACAAATCCGGAAATCGCGGCCGAACCCGAAGAAGAAATCGCCAAGATCATTCAAAGTGAAAACGAGCACATCTTGAAAATCATCGGCTCTCCGGTGATTTCAGCCGTGTGGAAATATCCCCGGGCTTTGCCCCAATACAACCTGGGACACGGCCACGTGGTGGAAGCAATTCGCGACGCGGAGCGCAAGCTGCCCGGAATATTTTTCGCTGGGAATTACCTGGAAGGACCGTCCGTCGGAAAGTGTGTGGAAAACGGCTTTCTCACCGCCGACGCGGTGCAGAATTACTTGCAGACCAAAAACTGAAGGCTCGCGTTTACAGGTGACAGAGACTTGCGAACAGACTAAGCGTCGGATAGCGGGCGTTTGTGCCGCATATTCAAGCGCACGCGCCGCCGCTCGCCGGCCTCTCGAAACCGCCGCCGATCATCTTCGGTTTCCAAAATCAGCGGCGGCACCTCGTGCGGCTGCCGGTTTAAGTCGATAGCCACGAACGTGACGTAAGCGCTGCTGGTATGTTTGCGCTCTCCGGTCAGAATATTTTCCGAAAACACCTTTACTCCCACTTCCATGGACGTGCGGAAAACTCTGTTCACGCTGGATTTCAGCACGATAATCTCGCCCACGCTGATTGGAAATCTGAAATCGAGGTAGTCCACCGAAGCGGTCACCACGTGGCTATTCGAATGTCGATGCGCCGCTAGCGCCCCGGCTATGTCAATGAAGTGCATCACACGCCCGCCCAGCATGTTACCCAACGCGTTCGCGTCGTTCGGAAGCACTGCTTCCACCATTTCGGACATGGAAGCGCTCACCGGCTTGCCGGGAAGATTTGATTCCGGCCTTTCTTCCTTCGCCTCATTCGGCTTTGTCAGCTTGGGCATCCGCGAAATGCTCTCCGATTTTGCCTGCGCTCGGCGCTTGGCGAGCGTCTCCAACCTCGCTATAATACCCGCTTCCAACCTATGACCCAAACACAGAAGTCGCGGCGAGAAATTCTGGAACAATTTGTTGTGGACAAACCGACGGACGCGTTCGCGCGTTACGGCCTGGCGCTCGAATACGCCAAGATCGGCGAGGACGAAGCCGCCAACGAGAATTTCAAGAAACTCCTCGAAACGAATCCGAATTACGTCGCGGGATATTATCAGTTCGCCCAGTTCTTGGCCCGAATCGGCAGGCTCGACGAAGCGCGCAAGCTTCTCTCGGATGGAGTCGTAGTCGCCCAAAACGCAGGCGACATGCACGCTAGAGACGAAATGCAAGCCGCGCTGTCATTATTGAGATGAGCGCTTTCGGCCACGGGCCGCATACCATGAGACCCACGCGCATACCGTTATTCCCCCTCGAACTGGTTCTCTTCCCCGGCATGCCGCTCCCGCTCCATATTTTCGAGCCGCGCTACAGAATCATGCTCGCCCGCTGCATCAATGAAAAAATCGAGTTCGGAATTATTCTCGCCACCGGAACGGAACTCGCAAAAATCGGTTGCACCGCGGAAATTGTGGAGAAGCTGAAAGAATACCCGGACGGGCGCGTGGATATTTTATGCGAAGGCCGCGCATTATTTCGCCTGATCGATGTCCTGAATGAAAAAGAATATCAGGAAGCCATCGCAGATTACCTGCCTGAAGACATTCTCCCTCAGGATTCCGAGCAGGAAACGCAATTGATCGAACGGTTTCAGCTCTGCCACAACCTCGTTTTCGGCCAGCCCTGGGTCGAATCCAGCCGCGACCCCGACCTTTCACTGGCATTCCAAATGGCGGCGCGTCTGCCGCTCGAGCTGGAGGCCAAACAGAACCTGCTCGAAATTCCCGAGGAGAGCGCCCGCCAGGCTTTCCTGCTGCTCCGAATCAACGAGCTTCTGCCGCAACTGGCCCAAAGGCAGCGCTTGCGTAAAAAAGCCGCCGGCAATGGCCACGGCCTGAATTAGCCCCCGCAAACGAAATTATGCTCGCGCCTCGCGTTCCTCTATAATGAGTCTTAAGCGCTGATTTCAAGCGCCGCATCTTCTTGCAAGAAATGGGGCCCTCATGAATTCGCTGCCAAGGACTCTGGGCGAACTTCGCCGAAGCAATTGGTCGGAAGAGAAAATCGCGCACCGGTCGGTGAGACAAGAACTGCGCGAAAATCTGCTGCAGAAGATGGAAAAGGGCGAGCCGCTTTTCGCCGGCCTGCACGGCTACGACGACACCGTGATCCCGCAAATAATCAACGCCCTCCTCTCGCGCCATCATTTTATTTTGCTCGGCTTGCGCGGGCAGGCCAAGTCGCGAATCTTGCGCGGTCTCTCCGGCTTCATGGACGCGCAGGTGCCCGTCGTAGAAGGTTGCGAGATTCACGACAATCCCTACGCCCCGCTCTGCCGCGCTTGCCGCGAACGCATTGCCGCTGAAGGAGACGCGACGCCGGTAGGCTGGCTCGGTCGCGAGCATCGCTACGTGGAAAAACTAGCCACCCCGGATGTGACCATTGCCGACATGATTGGCGACGTTGATCCCATCAAAGCGGCGCGCGGCGGCCGCAATCTGTCCGACGAGTTGACCATCCACTACGGCCTGCTCCCTCGCGCCAACCGCGGAATATTCGCCATCAACGAACTGCCGGACCTGGCGGGAAAAATTCAGGTAGGCCTTTTCAACATCATGCAGGAAGGCGACGTGCAGATTAAGGGATACCCCGTCCGCATGGCTCTGGATGTTCTTCTCGTCTTCACCGCGAATCCCGAGGACTACACCGCCCGCGGAAAAATTATCACGCCCTTGAAAGACCGCATCGGCTCGGAAATTCGCACGCATTATCCCGCCACGATTGCGGAGGGCATGTCCATCACCTCGCAAGAGTCCTGGACCAACCGCGGTTCAAAGCGAACCGCTGAATTGCCGGATTACATTCGAGAGGTGGTGGAAGAAATTGCATTCCAAGCGCGCGAGGATAAGCGCGTCGATCGCCGCTCGGGCGTGAGCCAGCGGCTCCCGATCAGCACGCTCGAAAACGTGCTGAGCAGCGCGGAACAGCGCGCTATTCGGAGCCACGATGCAACCGCCGTAGCACGCGTTTCCGACGTCTATGCCGCAATTCCCTCCATGACCGGCAAATTCGAATTAGAGTACGAAGGCGAGCTGCGTGGCGCCGAAAACATCGCACGCGAGCTAATTCGCGCGGCGGTCGGCAAGACTTTCACCAAGTATTTCACCGGAGCAAATTTCCAACCCGTCGTTCAGTGGTTCGAACTCGGCGGCGAACTAAAGGTGCCTACCAACGCATCCAGTTCAGAACTGATGGCGCAATTGAAAAAGATCCAGGGACTCTTTGACAACCTGCCCGCTCTGGACGTAGGCGCAAAAGACGACCCCGCCGTCGTCACGAGTGCGGCGGAGTTCATTCTCGAAGGTCTCTGGGCGCACAAACGCATCAATCGCAGCGAAGAGCGCGGCTATTTCGCCGATGCTCGCAAAACTCCCGAGCCGCGCGACCCTCGCGAGCCGTCCGGCCGGATGCCGCGACGCCAGTTCAATTAGGTCTAGCTCAGAAAACAGCCATGAAATACATTCGCTATTCAAAATATGCACCCGGCGCGGCAGACGACATCGACCTGCAGGAATTGATGAGCCGTCTTTCTGACTACCTGCTCCAAAGCGGCTTCGAATCCCAGTATGGAATCTACGAGATGGACAGCGAACGCTCGCGCGAGCAAATCATGGACGATTTGCGCGAAGCGATTTTGCGCGCTCTGCAGGAAGGCGAGCTTGTTCCTCCCGAGCTGATGGAACAAATGCTCCAGAATCCCGACTTGTCGCAGAACCAGGAGTTGCGCGACCTGATCGAGCAGATCATCCAGCGCATGGAAGCGGAAGGCTACATCTCACAACCGAACCAGACCGCGCAGGTCACTCCGCCTCCCACGGAAACGCCTGGCGGACAAGTGGGAGAGCAGCAGCCTCACACCGAAGCTCGATTCGAGATCACCGATAAAGCGCTCGATTTTCTCGGCTTCAAAACTCTGAAAGATTTGCTCGCCTCGCTGGGCAAGAGCAGCTTTGGCCGCCACGACACGCGCGACCTCGCCACCGGCGTGGAATCCGGCGGCTCATCCAAGCCCTACGAATTCGGCGACACGATGAACATGGATATTAGCGCAACGCTTTTCAACGCCGTCCAGCGCAACGGCGCGAGCATCCCCATCGAGCTTGATTATCCCGACCTCATGGTGCACCAGTGCGAATATCAAAGCTCTTGCGCCACGGTTCTTTTGCTCGATTGCAGCCACAGCATGATTCTGTACGGCGAGGACCGATTCACTCCGGCGAAGCGCGTGGCGCTCGCGCTTTCGCATTTGATCCGCACGCAATATCCCGGCGACTCGCTGCATTGCGTCCTGTTTCACGATAGCGCGGAAGAAATTCCTCTCGGCAAACTGGCTCGCGTGCAGGTCGGCCCGTATCACACCAACACGCGCGAAGGCCTGCGCCTGGCGCAAAGAATCCTCTCGCGCCAGAAAAAAGACATGCGCCAGATCATCATGATTACCGACGGCAAGCCTTCCGCGCTGACTCTCGAAGACGGCCGCATTTACAAGAATGCCTTCGGGCTCGATCCGCTTGTAGTTACACAAACGCTCGAAGAAGTGGCCAAGTGCAAGCGCGCCGGCATTCTCATTAACACCTTCATGCTTGCCAGCGATTACAGCCTGGTCCACTTCGTGCAGAAAATTACGGAGCTCTGCCGCGGCAAGGCCTACTTCACCACGCCCTATACGCTCGGGCAGTACCTTCTGATGGACTACGTGGGTAAGAAGACCCGGAATATTCACTAAGGTCTTGAATCACCGGGTGAATCACTCGAACACATGAGCATTAAGAACTCCATACGGAACTTTCTGGGAGGCTCACCGATGAAAACGACGCGCGCGTTACCGCGCGGACAAACTGCCCCGCCGATTTCACTGCCGGATCTGAACGGTAAGAAGCTGTCTCTCGCCGAAACGTTGAAGCACGGTCCCGTTCTGGCTGCCTTCTTCAAGGTCAACTGCCCGACGTGCCAGTTCACCATGCCGTTTCTCGAACGCTTGCATCGGAGCTATAGCGGCGCTAAGTTCACTTTGCTGGGAATTTCGCAGGACGATGCGCGGCACACTCGCGAGTTCTGCGAAGAATACGGCGTCCAATTCCCCACCTTGATTGAAGAACACGGCTATGCCGTGTCCGACCAGTACGGCCTGACCAACGTGCCCACCATGTTCTGGATCAGTCCGGACGGAAAAATTCAAAATACCAGCGTTGGATTTTCCAAGGCGGACCTGGAACAAATGGCGTTGCTAGCTGCTCATGCTGCGGGCAAACCTGCCGTACCACTTTTCAAGCCCGGCGAAGTGATTCCCGAAACCAAGCCTGGCTGAGGCTCGAAAAACTAGGTTCCGTCGGAACCTAACCTCCGGGCAACTCAAAGAAAATAACGCTCAAGCTCTGCTTGAATCCTGCAAAGATTTCTTGTGCTTCGGAGGTTTGCGCCGCTTGTCCGGGATCAAACGCTCCACGGGAGGCATTCCAATTCCTGCTCGAGCACGGCGGCGCGCTTCCTTCTCAATCCTTATTCCGGTCTTTTTCTTGCGCATGGAAGTGACCCCGCCGCAACCGCCGCCAAGCCGGTAGTATAAAGCAGCATCACCGATTTCACTCGAAGAGAAAGTGATTGTGACCCGCTCGCGATGCACCTAGAATTTCCCGGGCCGCGTCCAACCTGCAATTAACGTGCATTGAGCACCGGCAAATGAAAACATGAAGAATCGCCTGCGTGCAGCAACAACCTCGCTTTGGCTCATCCTGGCAGTTGCGCTGTTCCTCAGAGTGGGATATCTCCGGAATTACGCGCACGATCATCCCCGGCAAGCCGTCAGCGTCCTCCCGTTCCTATTCGAATCCGGCAACATTGCTCATTCCCTCGCCGTTGGCACCGGCTTCAGCTCTCCATTTCGCGTGGACACTGGCCCCACCGCCTGGATGCCGCCGGTTTACCCGCTACTTCTCGCTGGAGTCTTCCGCATTTTCGGCGTTTATACATTTCATTCCTTCATCGCCGCCGCTTCCCTAAACATCTGTTTCGTCACACTCACCTGCATACCGATTTTCTTCGCCGGTAAACGCATCGGCGGTTTGCCCGTAGCTGCTGGAGCAGCGTGGCTCTGGGCGATTTTTCCCAACGCAATCCTTATGCCGGTTCAAAGCATGTGGGACGCTTCGCTCTCAGCACTCTTGGTAGCCACGATATTTTGGGCCACCCTCGCGCTCGCCGGATCCACCCGCGTGCGCGACTGGTGCGGCTACGGTCTGCTATGGGGCCTAACCCTGATGACCAACGCCACGCTGATTGCACTTCTGCCGGTTCTGCTCGGCTGGCTGGCGTACCGCGCTCACAAGGAGCAGCGCCCTTGGATCCGCCGCGCTGCGCTTTCAATCGCAATCGTTGTCTTGTGCTGCGTTCCGTGGACGGTCCGCAACTACGAAATCTTCCACACCTTCGTCCCGCTGCGGTCAGTGTTGGGCCTGCAATTATGGCTCGGAAACAATGACAACACGCACGACATCTTTCGCGCAGAACTACACCCGATCTACGACGCCGACGAGCGTGCAAAGTACGTGGAGATGGGCGAAATCGCCTACATGCACGAAAAGCAGTCGCAGGCGGTTCAATATATGGAGACTCATCCCGCACGGGAAGCGCATCTGATCGGCAGGCGAATTATTTCGCTCTGGTCCGGAGGCACTCCAACGCCCGTCGCGGACTTTATAAATATTCCATCGCTGTGGTTTCGTTTCGTCCTGCTTTTCAATGTGATTGCCGCGCTGGCCGCCCTGCTCGGTATCGCAATCCTATTTCGCGGTCGCAACGTGTATGCGTTCCCCGCAGCCGTCTTCCCAGTCGTCTTTCCCTGGGCTTACTACTTGACCCTCGTTTTACCGCGCTACCGCTTGCCCATCGATCCCATCGTAATGCTACTGGCTGCAGTTGCGTTCGACAGCTTGGTCCGATTGCTCCCTCGTTCTGGCGCGAAGCGCACGTAGCATTCGTCGCTCGAACGGAGCTGCCAGTTTTATGATTTTCCGTCCAGACTTTTCTTCAGGTCCTGGCCCATACGTTCGATGATGGGCTGATCGGGATCGTCTCCCACATATTGCTGAAGGACCGTGCCGTCCCTTCCAATCAAAACGTAAGTCGGCAGAGAATTCGCTCCATACTGGCGCATAATCTGATGATTCGAGTCCAGTCGCTGCGTCCAATTCATCTGGTTTTGTGAGACGAAACTTCGCCACTCGCCTTCGTCCTCATCCTCGCTGATACTCACAACCTCCACCTGGTCGCCGCCGTAAACTGCTTGTAGCTGCTTCAGCCCGGGCAATGCATGGCGACAAGGACCGCACCATGTGGCCCAGAAGTCCAGGATCGTAACCTTGCCCCCGCTAGACGAGCCTCCGCCCGCAAACTCCGGCGCTTTTTCACCCGCGCTGATGGGCGCTCTCGGCATATTTTCATCGTCAAATATTTTCACCGCTTTCGCTGCGCTATTCTTTTTTGCGCGCGCCAGCCTCGCGACTTCGCCGAGCGACATCGGCGGGTCCGGTTCCGCCGATATGTCTTCGAAGTTGCTCTGCGCGCTCGTGGCCTTCGATGGAATCTGGGCTGGCTTCCCCGAAGCCGGCGCCGCCGCGACCAAGCTTGCAGACGTCGCGGGCTGGCTCGGAGATGCGCCTTGGCCCGCGGCGCTCCCAACGAACGCCCACACGATCACGATCAATAGGAAGACAATTCGAGAGCAATTTCCGCGCATAACGACCTCTCCAGTTCTCAGAAAGTACGTTCCTTTTCCCAGTATGAGCGCAGGTTCAAGAGAGCTGATGCGTATCAGCAACTTAAGTAGTCAATCGGAGACTGTACGAAAGGACAGGACGGCAGAGGCGGATGTTGCGGCTGGCTCCAAATATATTTGGCGGAAGCGAGTGGGAGTCGAACCCACCTTCGAAGCCCGCGAAGGGCTCGAACGGCAGCTTTGAAGGCTGCGAGGACCACCGGGCCCCCTGCGCCTCCGTCCGGGGAATTATAGGGGTATGGCGAACAGCGTTCAACTTTTCGGCGAGCCGGCGGCAAACTTCTTGCGAGCGAGGTCGAGCAGTTTCGAATCCGTGCACACTTCGTAGTACGGGCGATTCCCCTGCGCGCCGATTTTCGCGCCAGGCAGCAGTTGGCGAACGAAACCTTTCCGAATCACGATAGGTTCCAGCGAATCTCCCAGCGGAACTTCGCCGAAAAATAGTTGAACGCGTTCCTTGCCCCAGGGCATGGGAAAATTGCCGCCCATGGGCGCGAGTGCTATCTCCGCATTCAGCTTGTTGAATCCCTCTTCGTTGATTTCAATTCCGTTCCGGTTGTACCGCACCAGCAGCTCTTCGCCTTCGTCGGCTTCCGCATCCTCCATCAACGTCTGCAGCAGGTACACGTTGAATGGCGCCGGATTTTTCTGAAATAGGCGCGTCGCTATTTTCGACGAGCTGGAGAGACGGTCCGAAAGATTCAACGCGCGAGAAATCATAATCTTCGAATCGCCGTCGGTCCAAAGCGACGGCGCGGAATCCTGAAACGCGACGCCCACGCCGAGTTCCAGCGCCGGAAGGCCGGAACCGCTGGCTCGCTGATTATAACTCTGCGTTACCGCCAGGATTTCGCGCGCCAAAACACAAGCCCGCGCCACACCCCGCGTAGTGGCCCGCGTAGACTCCGTTTCGTATATCGCCAGGATGATCGCGTCCCCTTCGATAAATACAGTCGCGGCGCCGTAGCGTTCCAGCATGCGCTTCACCGGTTCGTGCAGGTTCATGCTGATGTGCGAAGCCGGGTTCATGCCGCGCGCCAGCAAATCCTTGGTGATGCCGGTGGACCCCCGCACGTCAGCTTTTATCACCGTATGGTTTATGACCGGATCCTCAGCGGGCCGGCCTTCATCCGGATGCAAAAACTCGTACAGGCTCTTGTTCGCGCGAGAAAGTTCGCGAGCACGCTCGGAACGCACCAGGTTGATACGCTCCATCCACGCAGCGACATGCTGATAATTTCGCCGGTCGCGGCGAAAACGCATCAAATCCTTCGCAAATTGCAGCCCCGTGGATGACTGTTCGTCCGGCGTGCTGCGGCGTATCGAGCGCGAGGCGTCGTCCAGGCGCTTCATCGAAATCTTGCGCGCCGGAAATTGCTCCAGAATCGCCTCCACGCGCTTCGCTTCGTCTCGATTCACCAGCGCTTTCTTCAGCGCCTGCAAGTGGACCGGCGGACAATAATCCGAATAGATTTTTCTCAGCTCGTAGCTCGCCAGCACGTGGAAAAGCAGATCGCGCTCCTCCAAACGGTGCACCCACTCCTGCAGCAGCTGTGCGCGCGTCGCCGGCGATGCCTCGCCCTTCCCGCCCGGCGCCTGCGCATCGAAGAGTCTGCGTGCATTCTCGGGCTGGTTTAAATAGTCACCTAGCCGGCTTCTATATTCGTCGGTCAGGAAGTTCATGCGCTGCTTGGCCGCGTCAATCTGAACGCCCAACTCGACGAGTTTTGTTTCCAGCGAAAACGACTTCTCGTGCAAGTTTGCCCGTTCGCCGTGCGATTCCGGCGATGCTCCTTTGCGCTTGAAGAGCCACGGAAAACCTTCACCGCCCTCCCCTGAGCGGCTACTCAGTTCCTCCTGTTCTTCCTCGACGTGCGCCATCTCCGATCGCAGCAACCGCGCCTGCTCCAGCAAGCGCTCGTGAGTTTTTCGCGCCTTGCTGAAATCTTCCGAGCTGTCTCCAGTCAGAATCAGGTCCCGCACGAAATCGAGCAGCAACCCGTCGAAGATCTCAAATCGATCGGGGTCGTTTACGAAATTCCCCATCAGCACGTAGTGCTCCAGGAAAAGATGATCGTCGTTCCCGCCGTCAACAAACAGAAAGCGATTTTGCAGCAGGTCGTAGGCTTCGTGGAAATCTTCGCCGAAAAGCGCCCGGCGCGATTTCGAAAGCGTGCCTTCTTCCACATCGTGCCACACCCTGCACAGCGTTTCGCCGACCACCCTGTAGATGTTTTTCTTGTCCGCCTGGATTTCGGCGATTTTCGAACGCATCACGTGAGCCTGCTCGCTGTGCTCGAAAAGCTCGCCGCGGCTCCGAATCCATTCCTTGCACTCTATGAGCAAGCTGGAAAACTGGTTGCCCAGCTCCGCGGTGATGTGCTTCAGCAGCGCAAGCTGGTGCAGCAGATCGGTTTCGATGGATTGCTGAAATTTTGCGCGAGTGAGGGACGCCTGCAGAATATCTATCAGTATCTTTCGAAATGCGGCGTGCTCGGGAGTGCCGGACTGCTTCTTATCGGCGCCGTACACCAGGCTGATATTCACCGTCTGGCGCACCAGGTCGAGCAGATATTTCCGGATAAATTCGACGAACCGCGGGCTCAGATAAACGTCATAATGTATGTTGTCAACGCCCACGGTAAGGCTGGACAGGCGGATTTCGGCCGTGTAAGGCTCAAGCTTCATCCGAGCCGGATGGGCGGTCGACGGCGCAGTATAAGTTTCGGGCATACGAATACGGTGTATCCTGAGCCCTTAGCAGGCGTAGGAACTCGATTCCACTTTCACTTTATCCGAGGGAAAATGCGGGACGCAATGGAGCGAGTCTTAACCGTTAATGCTTCTCCCGACAGCGCCAACTCAGGCAGCGAATTCGGCATCGGGTCGATCGAGGAAAAGGGCGATTATGCCGATGATTTCGGAATTCCGACCCCCTCCGTCACCGGCATTCCTTCGAGCAATGCCGATCAGGGCCCCTGCCTCTATCTCGGCCCTCGCGGCCAGCGATGCGACCGCCGTGCGACCAAGGCTGGCTTCTGCGCCATCCATCAACCCGGCGCATCCATCGGCGGAATCGCAAAGCCTTCGAAGAAACTGGCCGCCTCGCTCCTCGCCATCATCGCCGTAATCTGGCCCTATCTCGCGGATCTCGTGCGCGAAGTGATTCGCTGGATCCACGCCCATTAGGCGGGGTTCTCCAGCGTTTCGTTAGCCGAACTATAGCTAGTGGCTCAATTTCCGGTAACCCGACTTATCAGGAGTTAGCCTAATGAAGCGAGCGGGGCGAGCCGACAGGTCGCCGCGAGTCAGGCAAGACTCGGTCGCTCATTTTCGGTGCGGAACGAATCGCCGACATACCGAAACAATTTGAGACTTGATGCGTATAATGAGCTGCGGGTGTTCGGAGGCTCCTTGGCGGCCCGCTAGATGGTACGATTCCACGAGAGGAAAGGTGTGCCCATGAACAAAAGACTTAGTTTTGCGTTTCTTGCACTGATGTTGGTTCCCGTTGCTCTGCTTGCGCAGGAGAAGGCGCCGGCGCAGTCTACTCCGCCGGCGAACCCGATTACCGCGAGCGAAAAAGGTTTTTACGGGTTTGTGAGCGGAGCGGTGGTCGGTGCCGCGCAGAAGATGCCGGAAGAAAACTACTCCTTCAAGCCGACACCGGAGGTTCGCAGCTTTGGCCAGCTCGTTGGCCATGTGGCCGATGCTTCGTACGCGTTCTGCTCGCAAGCCATTGGCGAAGCAAACCCAGTGAAGGACATCGAAAAAACGAAGACGTCAAAGGCCGACCTGGTGGCGGCGCTCAAGGGCGGTGTCGCATACTGCAACAAGGCATTCGACAGCATGACCGATGCAAAAGGCAGTGAGATGGTTAAATTATTCAACTTCAACATAGCGAAGCTGACTGTGCTCTCGATCAACACGGCGCACACGGATGAGCACTATGGAAATATGGTGACCTACTTGCGATTAAAGGGGATCGTGCCGCCCACAAGTGAAAACCAGCCCGCACCGCCACCGGCACCGGCACCAAAATAATAGACTGGAACACCTGACTCAGCGAACCGCGATGTCCTGCTAAACGCGCTTACCGGAAACTGACCGACTGCCGAACCATAGAAGGTCGTTTGGAATTCCGTAATTCCGGGTAAAATAGCGGGCCATGCCAAAACTACTCGAAGGAAAAACGGCCATCGTTCTGGGCGTTTGGAATAAGTGGAGCATCGCTCACGCGATTTCGCAGGCCTTCGTCCGCGAAGGCGCCACGCTTCTGCTCACGCACCAGAATGAACGCGCCAAGCCCACGGTCCAAGAACTCGGAAAGGAACTCGGGGTCGTTAATTACTATCCCTGCGACGTGCAGCTGCAGTCGGATATCGACGGGCTTGCCGCGTCGCTGAAAGCGGAAGGCCGCAAGATCGATGTGGTTGTGCACTGTCTTGCGTTTGCAAACCACGAAGACCTGAACCAGCCTTTCGTGAACACTTCACGCGACGGATTCAAACTGGCGCTCGACGTCAGCGCCTATTCGCTGGTAGCCGTCTCCAAAGCGCTCGCGCCTCTGATGACCGACGGTGGCTCGATCATGACGCTAACCTACCTGGGATCTACCCGCGTGGTCACCAATTACAATGTGATGGGCGTAGCCAAAGCAGCGCTCGAAATGTCCATGAAATATCTAGCGAGCGAATTGGGAGCCAACAAAATCCGCGTCAATGCAATTTCCGCCGGCCCCATCAAAACCATTTCCGCACGCGGAATTAAAGATTTTTCAAAGGTTCTCGATTTTGTTCAGCAGCACGCACCCCTGCGCCGCAACACCGATCCCGCCGAAGTTGCTGATACAGCCGTATTTCTCGCAAGCGACCTAGGCCGCGGCGTCACCGGAAATGTTCTCTACGTTGACTCCGGATTCCAAATCATGGGTTTGTAAGCAGGAGTCTAAAGCGCGATAAGTAACTTGCCAGTGATTCCGATTCTAAATTAGAATGCTCTCAGCACGTACCCGGAGGCGGAGCATGCTTACCTGCCCTCACTGCGGCAACAAAGTTCCCACCAAATCCATCTTCCAAGCGACAGGACTATCGGGAGTTGTTTGCCCTCACTGCAATACCAGCCTTGAGCCCAAATACTGGAGTTCGTTTTTGTTGATGGCTGTATCGTACTGCTTGGCCTGGGCTGTTCGCGTATTGCTGCACCGGGTTGGAGTCGTCTATCCGTCTGACATCCTCGTTCTACTGGTAGCGTTTGTGATGTTTTATGTGCTGCTGTCTCCGGTTATCCTGCGCATGCGCGTGAAGGTAACGCCCGGCGCTTCGCTGGGAATCTAGCTTCCTAGAGCAAAACGTTTTCGTCATCCACGATTGAAATTCTGCGCGTGTCCTCCGCAACGTGCTCCAGCTGAATCCGAACGATCGGCCAATCCACGCGCAGCGCAAACCTTTCCGGCCATTCAACAATCACCACCGCAGCTTCCGAAAATACGTCTTCGAGTCCCAGCGTCTCCAGATCGTGAAGCCCGGAAATTCGGTACAAATCCACGTGATATACGCGCCCCTCACCATCGTATCGATGGACGAGCGTGAATGTGGGGCTGGTGACTTCATCTTCCGCAGCCGCGCCGATTCCACTGACGATTCCCTTCGTGAGTGTAGTTTTACCCGCGCCCAAATCCCCCGACAACAGAACCAGCACGCGCGGCTTCAGTCGCGCGCCAATTTCGCGCCCGCGCGCTATGGTTTCTTCGGAGGAATGCGTGGTCAGTTCAGTGCTAGCCACGGTCGGACGCCGCATAAAACTGTTGGTACGCTCTTGGAATTGCGCGGATCAAATCGCTGGCCATCAGAGGCGCTTCGCTGAAATCTGCATAAGCTATGTCGCCCGCCAAACCGTGCAGATAAACTCCGAATGCCAGAACTCGCTCCCAGTGTTCGGTGCCAAATTGCGCCGTGAGCGCCGCTAGCATTCCCGTTAAAACATCGCCGGTCCCGCCCGTCCCCATTCCAGGATTGCCGGTCGAGTTGATAAAAGCGCTTCCGTCCGGCGCCGCAACGATCGTGTCGTGGCCCTTCAGAACCACATAAGCGTTCCACGCCGCTGCCGACTCCAGAGCCAGCTGCGTGCGGCGCGCCTGAACCTCACTGGTCTTTAATCCGGTGAGCCGCGCCATTTCTCCCGGATGCGGCGTGACGCCGATAAATCCCTGCGGCCCCTTCAACTCCACCGCGCGCCCTGCGAACGCATTCAATCCGTCCGCATCCAGAATCACCGGCACGGAACTCCGCTTCCCCACCACCGTACGAATAAATCGTTGAGTTTCCTCCTGCGTGGTAAGCCCCGGCCCAATCCCCAAAGCTCTTTTCCCTTTTGCTATGGCGTCGAAGCGTCCGTCTTCTAGGCTGCGCATTGAAACGGTTCCCGCATCAGTGGCGGCAAGCGGCTCGGTCATAATTTCCGGAGTGTGCGCCGCCACGATTGGCAACACCGGCTCGGGCGTCGCCACCGTCACAAGTCCGGCTCCCGTCCGCAAAGCCGCCCAGGACGCAAGCACCGCCGCCCCGCTCTTGCCCACCGACCCCGCCACGATCAAAGCATGTCCGTAGTCACCCTTATTCCCATCCGGTTTTCGCCGCGCCGCAAATTGTTCGAATTCGTGCGGCTCGGACCAGTAAAGACGCCCGCTGCCAACCGTCGAAATCAAATCCGCCGGCGACCCGATATCGCGAACAATCAATTGGCCCACATTCTCATTCGCTTTGCCTTGAAACATCCCCATCTTAGGCCCCGTGAACGTGACCGTATAATCCGCCACAATCGCTCCGCCCAGAACTTCGCCCGTATCCGCGTTCAATCCTGATGGCATATCGACCGCTACAACCGCCGGTCCGCCAGCGCGTTGATTTACAATCTCAATCACGTCGCGTAGCAGTCCCTCCACCGGACCGCGCACTCCCGTTCCCAGCAGCGCATCGATCAAAATGTCGCACGCAAGAAGCTTCGATCTCCAGTCGCCCAGTTCGGCTGAAGTTCGCACTACGTGCAGTTCGCCGGCAACGTTTTCCCACCGCCGCAGGTTATCTTGTGCCTCCCCTTTCATTTCTCTGGGATCGCAGAACAGGATCACTTCAGGCGCAGCGCCCATATCGAGCAGTTGCCGCGCGACCACAAAGCCGTCCCCGCCGTTATTTCCCTTGCCGCAAAGAACAAATATCCGGCGGCGCTCCAAATCCGAAAAACGTTGCCGAATAAATTGTGCAACGCTTCTTCCGGCGTTCTCCATCAACACAGCGCTGGGAATGCCGTACCTTTCCGTTGTCAGACGGTCCACTTCCCGCATTTCCGCCGCCGTCAGAATTTTCATAATTTGGGACTCATCGAGCTTTCGCTCCGCCGGAATCAGAAAACGTGGGTTTGCAGGTCGCTCCGGCAAGCTTCGCAGCCGGCGTTACAGCATCCACCCGCCGCTGACGTTCAACACCTGTCCAGTGATGAAATCCGCGCCGTCGGACGCAAAAAACTTCACCGCCGTGGAGACATCTTCAGCCGAAGGCGGACGCCCTATCGGCGAGCGCGCGTCGTGCATCCGGCGCGCCTCTTCGGCGGTCAGTTCCCTCTCGTCGATATTGGACGGGTTGATCACGTTCACCGTAATTCCGTGCTTGGCTTCCTCCACCGCGAGCGATCGCGAAAACGAAACCACCGCCGCCTTCGCCGCCGCGTACGCCGAAATCGTTCCCTGGCCGAAACTTCGTTCCGCTCCCAAAGCGCCCAGGTTGATAATCCGGCCCCAGTGATGCCGCCGCATCTCCGGCAGCGCCGCCTTGCTGGCATAAAAAACGCTGTAAAGATTCGAAGTGAACACGTCTCTCCACTCTTCCACCGAGGTTTCCGCCACCGGCTTCCAATTGAATTCGCCCACGTTGTTGATCAAAATGTCCAGCCGCCCGAATCGCTCGATAACTTTGTCCACCAGAAATTGAACTTTCGCCGGCTCCGCGGAATCCGCTTCGATAGCAAAACATTCCGCGCCGCGTTCCTGCAGTTGCCGCAAAGTATTCTGCGCGGCAGTTTTGTTCGACCGGTACGAAATAGCAATGCGCACGCCTTCACGCGCGAGTCCGAGTGCGATCCCCTTCCCGATTCCTCTGCTGCCGCCCGTAATCAGCGCCGTTCGTTCATTTAGTGGCAATCTCTACCTGCCTTCCGTTGACCCGCCAGTATAATGAAAATCTCTTCCGCTTATGCTACCCCATGTGCGCGACTACCACGGTGATGTCATCGGCCTGCTCCGGTGTTCCGGCCCATTGTTCCGCCGCGGCGATCAGATTTTCCGCCAAGCGCTGCGGCGGCAGATTTACTTGACGAAGTATCTCAGCTCGAACGCGCAGCCGCCCGAATTCTTCGCCGTACACGTTCTCCGGCTCGGTCAATCCGTCGCTAAACAGCACCAGCAAGCTGCCCGGCTCCACTTTGATCACTCCCTGCGTGAACGGGTATTCCTCAAATAGCCCGACCACCGTTCCGCCCTCGTCCAACTCCTGCACATTTCCCTCATGCACAAAAAAAGGCGCCAAGTGTCCCGCGTTTGTGTACGTCAGCGTCCGCGCCTCCTCGTCATACACCGCATAGAAAAACGTTGCGTAGCGATCGTCCGACGTGTTCCTGAAAAGGTGCCGGTTCAGCTTTGACACCAAATCGCAAGTCCCGCCCTGCCCGTCGAGCATCGCCGTGCTGCGCAACGCCGCCTGCAAGCTGGCCATCAGCAAAGCCGCAAAAATTCCCTTTCCGCTGATATCCGCCAGCGCGATTCCCAGCCGGTTCGGCCCCAGCCTGATGAAATCGTAATAATCGCCGCTCACCACGCGCGCAGGCCGGCAGATAGCCCCCAATAGAAGCCCCGGAAGCGAAGGAAGCGACTGCGGAAAAAGTTGCGCTTGCACTTCGCGCGCGATGGATATCTCATTTTCAAGGCGTTGCCGCTGCCGCTGCTCTTCAATCAACTCCGAAATTGAGCTGGTCATCTCATTGAACGATTCGCCCAGCGCTCCGAGCTGGTCTCGCTGCCGCACGCGAACCCGCTTGCTGAAATCTCCCCGCCGCACACGCAGCGTCGCTTCGTACAGATCGCCGATCGAAGTCGTAATCGTCCGCGTAAGCACTACGCCGGTAACCAGCGCCGTAATTTCCAATAGCAGAAAAATGACGCCCGCAACTACCAGCACCTCCACCAGCACCGGCCCCACGTCTCCCACCGAGGTCAGCAGTTGCCGGTTCACCGCCGACGGCCGCAGCGAAAAAGACGCGAAAATCGCTACCGGCCCCTTATCTTTGTCCGCCTCCATGTGAGACAGTTCGATCGTGGACGCGCCCCCCACCGGCACGTCCAGGAAATTCACAGGCGGAGGCAGAACGCGGCGCTTGCTGGAGACTTCTTCGCCCGGAACATAGACGCGTCCGTTGAAATTAAAAGTAGAGCCGGTAGCCGGTGTGTCTCCCGCGAGGCGCAGGAAATTCAGCTTAATCGGCCCAAGTTCCGAAGAAAGCCCGTCCAGCAGACCTGAATTCACCGGCTCCGCCACCAGAATTATTGCCGGAGCGCCCGAGCCGTCGAGCTTTTGTGCGCAAGCGATGAATGATTTCCCCTCCCATTCCACCAGCCCCGCAAATCTCTCGCCGTCGCCCTTCTCAACCAAATGTTTGCCGCGATTCAAATACACGTTCAAGTCGGGGCTTTCTGTCCGCTCCTCTGCGAGCAAGCGCGCCACATCCGGCTTCGCTAATATCGATTCATCCTGGGGCGAAACCCCTTTTGCAGTTTCTTGTTGGATCGCCGCGGCGAAAGCGTCCGCGTCCGCCGCCACGGTATTGATGCGCGCCTGCAAACCGTCGTGAAGAAGATGTGCGCCAAGTTGCAGATATATGCCGTAAAGGCCCACGCCCGCCATCGAGAACAGCAAAATAATCGGCACCACCGCGATGAATACGTAGGCCACGATCAAGCGGTTGCGCAGCGGCCACATTACCTTCGTGCGAAACCACGGAATCAGCCGGATCACCAGATAAATGATCGCCAGAAAACTCAAGAAGCCCAGAAAGCCCGCGTGCGGCACATACGTCCCCAGCGCGGCAACCACACGGACGACAAGGCTCAAAAGAAGAATCGCCATCGCCACGCGATCGATCGGCGATGTCTTGCGCAACCACATGAAGAAACTGCGTGAAGAAATCCGTGCCAAGTTTAGTGTTCCCGGAGGTCAGTATATCGTGGCGAGCCGAAGTTGTAGGCCGGAAATGCAGACGCAGCGTCCGCCGTCGCTCCCGTTTCTTTCAAGTCCTGTGTCCTGTCAAGATGCGACCCTGCTACTGCGGTCCGCCGTTTGCCAAATTGATTCGGGGTAGCTGGTTTGCTAAGGTCGTCGTCATGTCCGAGCGCTCCACCGAGCAGACACGCGAATTGCTCGACTCCCTTTATCGCAAGGATTCGGGACGAATCCTCGCAACTCTGATCCGCTTGCTCGGTGATTTTGATCTGGCCGAGGAGGCCATGCACGAAGCCTTTGCGGCTGCGCTGAGCCTGTGGCCGGCGAGTGGAGTACCCGGTAACCCGCGCCCATGGTTGATTTCGACCGCACGATACAAAGCCATTGATACTCTGCGCCGACGGGCAAGATTCGATGCGTCTCAAGCCGAACTCGTGCGCTATCTCGAAGCGCAATCGAGTTCGTCGATCCCCGCCAATGAAGAGGACAGCCTTGAGGATGATCGCCTGCGCCTGATTTTTACCTGCTGTCATCCATCTCTCGCGCCCGAAGCGCACGTTGCGCTCACCCTGCGTGAGGTGTGCGGGCTGACCACCGAGGAGATCGCCAAGGCTTTCCTCACCACTCCGCGCACGCTGGCCCAGCGCATCGTGCGCGCCAAAGCAAAGATTCGAGAGACACGAATTCCGTACGAAGTGCCGACGCCGCAAGAATTGCCGGAGCGACTGGGCGCGGTCCTTCAAGTCATCTATCTCGTCTTTAACGAAGGCTACTCTGCCGCCGCAGGAGCGGAAGTAACGCGCGCCGAGCTAACCGGCGAGGCGATCCGGCTGGGCCGGTTGCTGGCCGAACTCCAGCCCGAGCCGGAAGTCATCGGGCTGCTTTCCCTGATGTTACTGCAGGAATCCCGCCGTGCCGCGAGAACCTCGCCCACCGGAGAGCTGGTTTTGCTGGAGCACCAGGATCGCTCGCTCTGGAACCGAGAGCAGATCGCGGAGGGCGTAGCCTTGCTTGAGAAAGCCCTGCGGTCCCGCCGCTTCGGCCCCTACACACTGCAGGCTGCAATTGCCGCCGTTCATGCGCAGGCGCAATCGGTCGCTGCGACCGACTGGCGGCAGATTGTGGCGCACTACGACCGATTGGCAGAAATTCAGCCTTCGCCCGTAGTGCAGCTCAATCGAGCGGTAGCCATCGCCATGCGCGATGGCCCCGAGGCGGGTCTGGCGCACATCGACGCGGTGTTGGAACATGGCGAGCTGGCGAATTATTACCTGGCGCATTCCGCCCGCGCAGATATGTGCCGCAGGCTAGGCAGGACCGCTGAGGCTCGCTCCGCTTATGAGAAGGCTCTGGCCCTAACTCAACAAGAGCCCGAGCGCCAATTCCTGCAAGAGCGCATTCGACAGTTGAAATAGGAAAGACTCGTCGGAAGCCGAGGCGGATGTTGAGTGTATTCAGTTTCCGATAACGGGCATTGGCCAACGACCTGGTAGTGGTTCAGTTTTCTCTATTCTTGAGGCGCGTCAGCGCGGCGAACCGCCGGCGTCGTGCAGAAGCACCACGTCGGATTCGTTGTGCTCACGGAAAACGCCGAGGCTCTTACCGTCGGGAGAGAAATGGAAGGTCTGGATCAGATCCGTTTCGAAGGCCGTGATTTGTCGGCCGCGAGAACCGTCGAGCGGCTGGAGCCACAGATTGTCCACACCGTTTTCCCGGATGGGATACACAAGCGCGCTGCCATCCGGCGTGAATCGTGGATTCTGTGCGACCCTCGAATCAGGGTCCAGCAATCGCACCGCGGGACTTGGGCCGGCATCGAGCGGAACCAGCGCGATTTTGTTGGTGCCGGTGCTGTTCGACTCAATCTGGCTGAGAAGGATGGCAAGCCACTTCCCGTCTCCTGAAATGGCGAAGCCCGGCTGGGTAAAAATAGTGCGCGGAACGATCGTTCCCGGCACAATCTCAGGCGTTCCACCGTTTATGGGCACGCGCATAACGTGAGAGTTGACCCAGTCTTCGTAATACACCCACTTTCCGTCCGGCATGCACTTTGCGGAAAGGTCTGCGCCGCCATAGGTGAGTTGCTTCAGGTTCGAGCCGTCGGCAGACATGCGCCAAACGTTGATCTTGGCAGCGGTGTGGCCGTCCCATTGGAGTATCACGTCGGATCCATTCGGGCAGGCGATCGCCGCCGCTATTACGGCGCCAGGGTCACTAACTATGGTCGTCTTGCTCGCGCCGTCCGGTGAGATTCGAAGCAAAGTGCCGCCATCTGCAAAGTACAGGTCTCCGTTTGAGGCCCAGTTAAAAACAAAAGAGTCCTTGAGCTGCGCCAAAGCCGGAGCCGGAGGGATTCCGGAGAATCCCCCGGCCGGCAACACGTACAGGGTTCTCGTGGTTTTTTGTTGGACGGTGGCCAGCGCTTTTCCGTCGGCTGAGAGTGTCAGTGTCCGATAGCTATTCGTGTCCTTGGTGATGGGGCGGAAATCGGTTGCTGTTGCGGAGAGCAGCGCGATCTGAGCCCGCGCAAGTGGCGTCCCATTGTTCTGATAGGTCACGACTAGGCCGCGGCCGTCGGGCAGCCATGCCAGGTCGTTGAGTTGAACTTTATTGAATGGTATAACCGCCCGCACTTTGGCGGAGGTCACATCCCGGAACTCAATGTTACTCATCGGCTCGCCGGGGCCTGGCATAAGTGCAGCGATCTGTTTGCCGTCTGGCGACCAGGGCACGAGTTGCGGAGCAAAGGTGCTAGGCCCGCTATAAAACATCCTTTCGTTCGTCCCGTCCACGTTCGCGATGAGCACTTGAAACTTTCCAAGCTCCGGATCATTTCCGCGCGCGTACGCTATTCGTCCGTCGGGAGAGAAGCTAATCGCGCTGTCGATGTTTCGCACCACGAGCTGCGGCGTGCCACCCAGCACCGGAGCGCGGAATGCGTCGAACCCGGTATGCGTGTTGTCGGTGGCCTTGCGGAAATAAATGTAATTGCCATCCGGCGAAAATGTCAGAGTCTGATAATAGGCCTCAGCGGGCGGAATTACCTGGGTGTCACTATTGGTCAACACGTGGCGGAGCCAGAGGCTTTGTTTGCCTTTGTCCTCCAGGACGCTTAGAAGATATTTGCCATCCGGAGAAATGGCCGCTTCGACCGATTTCCCGTTGTTGGTGACTTGCGTGATGGTGAAGTCCGCGAACGGCGCCGGGCCGGCGCGGTGAAGTAGGGCATACAAACCATACGCCGCCACCGCAAGGACCACGATTGCGATCAATGCCCCGGTGGTCAGCCCGAGCTTGTGCTGCTTTGCAACCGCCACCACAACGGAACTGCTTGAGGGCTGTTCGCCCGATGCCGGCGCAATGGAACCCGAGGACGTCCGAGCTGCCCCCTGAAGAACGGGCGTTTGCATCACGCCGCTGCCAACCGCGACGCGTCCGGAAGTGCTGTCGCGTTTCAGGCGCTGCAAATCAGCGCGTAGTTCGGAAGCGTGTTGATAGCGAAGCGCGCGGTCCTTTTCGAGAGCCTTATGAATGATGCGATCGAGTTCCGCCGGAAGCTGCGGGTTCAACCGTCCGGGCGGCACAGGATCTTTGTGCAGAATCGCGTCGAACATCGCCCCCGACGTTGCGCCATAAAATGCCATGGCACCCGTGGCCATCTCGTAAAGCACCACGCCGAAGGAGAAAAGATCCGAGCGAGCGTCCAGATCTTCACCCAGCGCCTGCTCTGGCGACATGTACGCGACCGTCCCCATCGCGGAGCCGGGGCTACTCAGTAGCTCCTGTTCGGAAGCAGTGGGAAGTGCCGACACAGTAATGCCAGGTACCACGCGGTGCGTCGCCACAACTTTAGCTAGGCCGAAATCGAGGACTTTGGCTTGCCCATGCCGAACCAGGAAAATGTTCGCGGGCTTGATATCGCGGTGAACGATTCCCTTCGCGTGCGCGGCGTCCAGCGCAGTGGACACTTGGATGCCGATTTCCAGCAACTCGTCCGGCGGGATGGCTCCTTGCGCGACGCGGTGCTTCAGCGTTTGGCCTTCCAAAAATTCCATCACCAGGAAGTGTTGGCCCTGGTCTTCGTCAATATCGTGAATGATACAAATATTTGGATGGTTCAGCGCAGAGGCCGCGCGAGCTTCGCGCCGGAAGCGCTCGATGGCGTGGGGATCGCTCGCAGTATCGTCCGGCAGGAATTTCAGTGCCACCAAGCGGCGGAGCTTTGTGTCTTCGGCGGAATACACCACGCCCATTCCGCCGCCGCCGAGCTTCTCCACGATGCGGTAATGCGAAACCGTCGTTCCACTACGTGGCTTCGAGTCCGCCATTAGCCGAGCATCTTAGGTTGCGCGGCGTGGCAAGTCAACGAACCGGTGGGGCGTAAAGTATCGCGCGCCGTTCTGGACACTCGAACAAAGAAAATTTCTTGAACGAGCTGTCGAATTCCGGTCGGGCCGTTCGACTAGTAAGTGGAGCCGCACCGCGCACTCGGCGCCTCGCAACTTTCCAGGCCTCTCGCGCTCTAAGCTCCTATATAGTAGCGGCCCTGATACGGTGTCCGCTCAACCTTCAAGGAGAACACCATGCGTTTCATGATGATCATGTATCCGAAAGACTATTCAACGGCAAAGGCCGGCTTTGTACCCAATATGAAGGACATGGATAAAATGGGCGCGTACAACGAGGAACTGGGGAAAGCCGGCGTGCTGCTCGCGCTCGACGGGCTGACCCCGCCCGCGACGATGAGCGCGCGCGTCACCTTCAAAGACGGAAAATCGAAAGTTACCGACGGACCGTTTACCGAAGCGAAGGAAGTGGTCGGCGGCTTCTGGATCATTCAGGTGAAGTCGCGCGAAGAGGCGCTCGAATGGGCCTCGCGCATCCCCGGCCGGGATAACGAAATGGTCGAGGTCCGCCGGCTGTTTGACTTAACCGACTTCGATCCCGAGACCCAAAAGGAGATCCGAAAGAAGTTCGGCGACGACGTCGCCAATGAGATGAAGCAATAAAAAACTCCCCGCGCTTTGTCGAATTCCGGTCCGGCCGTTCGTCTATATAGTGAAGGCAGGGCAACCGCAGGCCGGAGGATCGTTACAGGAAAAGGAGAAGTCATGCCGCAGTATTTGGTTGCTATTCACCACCCCGACGGTTACGACGGGTCCCTCGAAGGCGAAGCGATGATGCGCGATATAGACGTGCTCAACGAAGAAATGGCCGCTGCCGGTGCCAGGATTTTCGCTGGCGGCCTCTCCGCAGCCGGCAGCGCGAAGTCCCTGCGAGCGCAGCCTGATGGTAAGGTGCGCGTCACCGATGGGCCATACCTGGAGACCAAGGAGCACATAGGCGGTTTTTGGATACTGGAAGCCGCCAACTTGGACGAGGCTCTGGCGTGGGGGCGCAAGGCCGTCGTCGCCTGTCGGGCGCCGGTCGAGGTGCGCGCGTTTCTCCACAACCCTGGCAGCTGAACGGCAGTGCGCAAGGCTCATAGACGCTGATACATAAGGGAGTGGCACAACCACATGAGAAAGCTAGTCTACGCAATCAACGTTACCCTCGACGGCTACTTCGACCACAACAACGGAGTCCCCGACGAAGAGTTAATGGAATATTTCACAGACCGCGTGCGAGATGCGGGCTTGTTCGTCTACGGGCGCAAAACCTATGAATTGATGGTTCCTTACTGGCCGGATGTCGCCAAAAGCGATTCGGAGACCAAAGTAGATAAAGATTTTGCCGAGGCGTTTGTCTCCAAAAAGATGGTTGTTTTCTCGCGATCGTTAGCGAGCGCTGAAGGAGACAATACGAGAATTGTTCGCACGAACCTGCGGGACGAAGTGCTCAAATTGAAACAGGAGCCCGGCAAAAATATTTTAGTCGGCGGCGTGGATATCCCTTCGCAACTTATAGCGCTCGGCCTGGTTGATGAATTTCTTTTTGTCGTTATGCCGGTACTCGCAGGAAAAGGGAAACGGTTGTTCGAAGATATTAGCCTGGAGAAATTACAATTAAAACTTGTGGAGTCCAGGGTCTTTAAGTCATCAGGAAGTGTTCTGCTTCACTACCTGAAGCAGTGACCGAAAAAAGACGCGACACTTTCAGGAACGGGAGGCAACGATGGATGAGCTCACCAGGCGTGATTTTGTTCGCGGCGGTTTGACTGCGGGAATTGGGATCGGCATCGCGCCTGAATTGCTGCGCTCCGCAGTCGCCGGGCAAGCGCAGGCGCAAGCGCCTGCAGCGGGGGCCGACCCCTATGCCATGGTCGATCCGGAGTTGCTTGCCACAATCAAGAAATTCCCATTCCCCACTCAGAGCTTCACCAGCGAAACTCTCGCTATTGTACGCAAATGGCCGCCGGTGCCTCCGCTCCCTCCGCCGGCGCCGCAGCCATTTGAACGGCACATACCCGGTCCATCGGGTGCGCCGGACTTGCGCCTGGTGATTGTCGATCCGGCTCCGGGCACGAAAGGGCGTCCCGCATTTCTGCACATGCACGGCGGCGGTTTTGTCACCGGCATGGCCGGACAATTCAACCCGGTTCTGCAAGCCGTGGCGCAAAATTGCGGATGCCTGGTCGTTTCGGTGGACTATCGCCTCGCGCCGGAAACTCATTTCCCCGGATCGCTCGAAGATAATTACACCGCGCTGCGCTGGCTCTACAAAAACTCTGACGAGCTCGGCGTGGATCGCAAACGCATCGCCATCGGCGGAGAAAGCGCCGGCGGCGGCCATGCTGCCCTACTCGCCATTGCCGCCCGCGATCGCCGCGAAATTCCTATCCTATTTCAGTTGCTGATTTATCCATCGCTCGACGATCGCACTGGCAGCACTCGCCAAGTTCCGCCGCAGATCGGACAGTTCGTTTGGAACGCCGGCTCCAATCGTTTCGCCTGGACTTCTTATCTCGGCATCCCGGCCGGCTCGCCTACGGTTCCGGCAGGCGCGGTTCCTGCGCGTGTCGAGAATCTCGCCGGACTTCCTCCCGCATTCATCGGCGTCGGCGCTCTCGATCTGTTTGTGGATGAAGATGTGGAATACGCCCGCCGGCTGATCGATGCCGGAGTTCCGACCGAACTCCATGTAATTCCAGGCGCGTTTCACGGCTTCGATGTGTACGTCCCCGACGCCACAGTTTCGAAGCGATTCACCGAATCCTGGATGGTTGCCCTTCGGCGAGCTTTTGCCGCTAGCTAGCTCGCGAAGTCTGATTTTGCTAACGACAAGTAACTGCATCAATCGATGTGCTACACGCCCCCTGACGGAGGACCCAATGAAATACATCTGTTTTGGTTACTACGACAAAGGCAAATTCGATGCCATGACGGAGAGCGAGCGAAACGCCATGTTCGATTCATGCTTTGAATATGACAACCATCTTCGCGCCAACGGTCAGTGGGGTGGCGGCGAAGCGCTTCAAGGTCCGGAGACCGCCTTGACCCTCTCTTGGAAAAACGGCAAAGTGGCAACGACCGATGGCCCTTATACCGAAACCAAAGAACAACTCGGCGGCATTCTCGTTCTTGAGGCGAGGGACATGAATCATGCTGTTCAGCTCATTGGCCGGCATCCGGCTCTGACGTATGGCAACATTTTCGAGATTCGGCCGGCGGGGGACTTGAATGAAGTCATGAAAGCAAGCGAGCAGCGACGACGAGAGCATACTTCGCGATGATCGCCGCTGTCCGAATTTGGACATCGGCTGCCAAAATCGAGCATCTTCGTTCGACGCGATCCATTGTAAGTGATTTATAATGTGGCTCTTCCTATTGGCACGCATGGTGCTGATAGACGCCGTGAGGAGAAAGAACCATGTCATTTTTCCGCGATCTAAAAGTTGCCTTCCACTCCCTGCTGCGCAGCAAAGGCCTCGCGACCATCGTTATCCTCACGCTGGCGCTCGGCATCGGCGCGAACGCCGCCATCTTCACGCTCGTGCGCGGCGTCCTGCTCAAGCCGCTCGTCAACCGCGACGAGAACCGCCTCATCTACATCCGCCAGAGCGCCCCCAGCTTGGGCGAGGACAACACAACCTTCTCCGTCCCGGAAATCAAGGACCTCGAAGCCGGCATCCACTCCGTGAGCGAGTTCGGCGATTTCTCCCAGATGCCCTTTACGATGATCGGCCTCGGTGAACCTCGCGGCGTTCAAGGCGGCGTTGTCAGCGGCAACTATTTCGAAGTAATGGGTCTGCGTCCTGTTCTCGGCCGTCTCATCGGACCCCAAGACGACGGTCCCAAAGCAGCTGGCGTCGTCGTCCTCACCTATCGCTTCTGGTCCACCGTTTACCATAAAGATCCTGATGTGATCGGCAAGACCGTTCGCCTCAGCAGCCTTGGCGATGTTCCGGCTACGGTCATCGGCGTCCTCGAACCGTCTGTGCCGTATCCCGCGGATACGGAAATCATCTCCAACCTCGTGACCAGCCCTCACCACCTCTCCGCCACCATGGTCACCGGCCGCGTCCATCGCATGACTGAACTCTTCGGCAAGCTTGCCCCCGGCGCCACTCTCGACCAAGCCCGCGCTGAGTTGCGCACCTCGTATGCCGCCATGGTAAAAGACCACGCCGAAGCGTATCCCGATAACGGCGGCTACCGCATCGAGGCGCGGATGCTTCGCGACCAGATTACTTCCGGCGCGCGCACCGTTCTCCTCGTCCTTCTGGCTGCCTCGGGCCTCGTCTTCATCATCGCCTGCTCGAACGTTGCCAACCTGATTCTCGCGCGTACGGTTCGCCGCGAGGGCGAGTTGGCCGTCCGTGCCGCTCTGGGCGCAAGCACTTGGGCGCTGCGCCGCATGTTGTTAGCCGAAAGCCTTCTGCTCTGCGGTGCCGGCGCAGCAATCGGCGTGATGAGCGCGCAGCCATTGGTCACCATCCTCGCTCGATACGCCTCGCGCTTCTCCATCCGCGCGCTGGATTTGACCGTCGATTCCAGCCTGCTCTGGGTGGGAGTGGCCCTGGCACTAATCGCCGCCGTGATTTTGGCATTTGTGCCGCGCCTGCCCTCGGCTACCGCCTCGAATGGCATGAACCTCGCCAGCGGTGGCGTCCGCATCACCAGCAGCATCAAACGCCGTCAGCGCATCTTCGCCGTCACGCAAATCGCCGCGTCTTTCGTGCTGCTCGCGGGCGCAACCGTGTTGATCCGTACGCTCATCGCGTTGCAAACCACCCAGACCGGCGTCGACACGCGTCACGTCCTCGTCATCGACGTTCCAGCCCTGTACTACGGAAAATCGACTCAGCAAGTCCTCGATTTTTACAAGGAATCGATACGTCAAATTAATGCCCTACCCGGTGTCACCAATACGGCTGTCGCTGAGATCGCTCCCTGGCGTGATGCTGAAAACTTCGGTATAGGTTTGCAATTCTCCGGGGATGGTCACGTCCATGGAAAAGACGATCCTCGCGCGCAATCGCGCACCGTCTCTCCCGGCTTTTTCACCGCCCTGGGCGTCCCAATTCTTGCCGGCCGCGATTTCAACGCCCTCGATGACCAGAATCAAGAGCCGGTAGTGATCGTCAGCGCGACTCTAGCCCAGCGCATGTTTCCCGGTCAGGATCCCATCAATCGCCATGTCTATTGGACCGATCCCGTCCTCGAATTCCTGCCCGGCACTGAGGCCGAAAAGGCGCGGGTCAAGTCGCCACACCGCATTATCGGTGTCGTCTCCGATGTGGACGACGATCATATCGTTCCCGCGCCCACCTCCACCATTTATGGCTCCTTTGCAGACGGCGCGATGTTCGGCGGCCACCTCTTCATCCACACCACCGGAAATCCTTATTCGCTGGTAACGCCGGTAACGCAAATTATCCGCCAGCTGTCCGCCGATGAACCCGTTGAGCATCCCGCCACACTCGAAGACATCCGCGCAAAAGTACTTGCCCCAGACCGCTTGAACTCTCTGGTCTTTGGCGTCTTCGCAGCGGTCGCGTTGCTGATTGCCGTCGTTGGCGTCGCGGGCGTACTGGCGTTTTCCGTCAGCGCGCGCACGCGCGAATTCGGCATCCGCCTCGCGCTTGGCTCTCAGCCCGAAAATCTCCTCAGAGGCGTCGTTGCGGAAGGCGTGGTAATGGCTGCGATTGGAGTTTTGGCGGGTGCCGCATTCGGCCTCGTCGCGGCGCGCGTGGCAGGCAGTTATTTCGGCGACTTAAAAATGCCGGGCGCATTGCCCATAATCATTTCCGCGTTCGTGCTGTTAGGCGCCGCGGTCGTCGCTTCCATGCTCCCCGCGGCCCGCGCCGCCCGCGTCGACGTCATGCAAGCCCTGCGTTCCGAATGATTTTCTGAATCACGCTACAGCGCGATTCATCCTGAGATCTCGCCGCGCGGGATCGAAGGCCCGAATGGTATTTTTACGACCCCGTAGGCCAACGAAATCGTCGAATGGAGACTACCCCATGCTGCGTCTGCTTATGCTTGCTTTTGTCTTTGCGTATGTGACTTTGCCGGCCTCCGCTCAAACGACGGACGCCGGCTATCCCGATGAGTTGTCGCCCTCGCTGGCGAGCAGTGCCAAGGCGATGCACGCGATGATTCGCCGAAATCTAGCGGAAGCCGCAGAGAACATGCCTGCGGATGAGTATGCCTTTCGACCCACGCCGCAGGTCCGGACGTTCGGACAGATTATCAGTCACGTGGTCGATGCGAACTTCTTCTTCTGTTCGCAAGCTGCGGGCGAAAAATCGCCGTCAACCGCTGACTACGAGCAAATCACTGACAAGGCTGCACTCGTCAAGGCGTTGAACGCTTCGCTCGTCTATTGCGACCGGGTGTACGCAGCGACCACCGACGCTAACTTCATTCAGCCGATCCAGATTGCGAATATTGGTGGCGCGGGGTCGACTAATACCGTCCGGGGCGCCGTGCTGATGTACAACATCACCCACAATGACGAGCATTACGGCAACCTCGCCGTTTACATGCGCCTGAAGGGCCATGTTCCGCCCTCAACAGCCCGGGTCCACCAGCGAAAGAATTAGCGACGCCCGGTGAGCCACCCACCAGCTCTTTCCACGAGCTCTTTCCACGAGCTCTTTCCACGAGCTCTTTCCGTAAAACATTCTGGGTCACGCCAAATGTTGACGTGACCCATGTTGTCCAGCACAGTCTGCGGCCTTGCGCCTTCGCGCAGTGTACGTCTGGGAATACACGGCGCGGAAGCTCCAAAAATACCTTTTAAGGCTGGAAGCGGCCGATTCCGAATCTCCGCAAAGAGTGGTTGCAAGCATTGGCGGGCAAAATGGATTGCGGGTGCGCGCGTGCGAAATCAGCCATCGAGGCGCCCTCCATGCGTCCCTTTACGGGGGTCAAAAGATAGGCGTGGATGTTGCCCGCGTGCGGCCCGCTGACCACCGTCCCCATGCCCGAGATTTGTCCGCTGTCATTGATATTGCTAGCCGAGATTATGAACAGGTTGGAATCCGCGGGAATTAGCGTGTTAAGGTCGGTCATCACACCATCCTGCCAGATGAAGCCGTGGGACCAGTTGAAATTGGAGTCAAAGTTGTTTCCCACCACTTGGCCCCGGTCGTTGATGCCGGTGGCAAAGGCGGCAAAATCTCCCGGCAGAACGCCAAGATCTGTGACCGCGCCGTCCGCGCCGTTCAGCCAAGCCCCGGCATGGAAAGTTGTGCCATCAGCAGTGCCGACTTGCCCGGCGATTTGGCCGCGGTTGTTAATGGCGTAGCCGAAATTGGAACCTGTACCTCCGAGATCCTGAAGCACGAAGGCGGTGTGGTTTTTCCACATTACGGCGTGGATCGCTGTGGTGCAGTTTCCCGAGTAGCCTACCGCTTGGCCTAGATCGTTAATTCCCCATGCGACAGCGTCAACATCGTTACCCACCAGAGGAAGAGCTTGGGCTTTGCCGTTTACCCACAACGCCGCCAAATCAATCCGATTGTTGGTTGTGCCGGCTGGGCATGTGGAGTCCACGGCACCGTCTTCGGCATATCCGGCGACTTCTGCGCGGTTATTGATGGCGCTGGCCTGACCATTATTTCCGCCGAGCGTCGGAAGAGCACTCATGTGGCCGGCTCGCCAAAAAAAAGGAACGCACGTAAGGTGTGTGCCGAAGCCGCAAATGTCTTCGCCGTTCGGATCTAGTTCAGCTGTTTCGGACTGACCAACGGCTTCCCCGAAGTCATTAATCCCGCCCCAGTTAATCCAACTGTTGGCGCCGGGTTTTCCAAGCGTGCCCAGGTCGATGTTGAATCCGTAGATGCTGATCACCGCGCGGCCCCTGGCAACTGTCGTAAACACACTATTCTCGGGAGGGTTCACGGTCCCATCCATGTTCTCCGTCCAGCCCTGATTATTGAGGCCCATGGCCATGGCGAAGTTGTCCGTGCTTTTGTTAATACCCAAATCGGTGATTTTGTAGCTCGTTTGAGCCACCGCATTACTGAAGCAACCTAGAACTATCATCGCAACCCACGGTATCCAGAAATTCCGCAACCGTCCTAATGCGCTCATATCTTCTCCTTTTTGTCCGTGCAACGTTTTTGTGCCGAGATGGCTGGGCGAGAATTGAGCGAGCATGCGGTACTCCACGCTCACCACGATTACGTGACACAACAAGCCCAACGCCTCAGAGTTCGAAAACGAGTGGCGGACTAACAAAATCCTGGGACAACCCCAAAACGGACAGAGCGACTGTTTCTCCCACTTTTCATACTGTTGTGATTGACTTTCAGATAATCCTAGTTACCATACATACTGGTTGGTATGTTGGCGTCACACAAGAATCCGAAACGTAGAGCGACTAAGCTGCGCGATCCTGAGCGCACGCGGGAACGCTTGTTGCAAGCGGCATCTCGCGAGATCTACAGATCGGGTTTCCAGAGTGCTAGCCTAGACACGATTCTGGCCTCTGCCGGCGTCACCAAGGGAGCGCTGTACCACCACTTCAAAAACAAGCACGCCTTGGGATATGCCGTCGTCGAAGAGGTCATCTCCCCCGACGTCCACGGCACATGGGTGCGGCCTTTACAGCGCGTCAAGGATCCTATTCACGCTTTGATCGGCATTGTTCAAGGTATACCCGTTGGGCCCGAGGACGTATGCGGCGGCTGTCAACTGAACAATCTGGCGCAGGAAATGTCTCCTCTAGACGCGGGATTCCGGAAGCGGCTGGAAGTAATCTTCGATGCCTGGCGCGAGGCCGCTGCCTCCGTTTTGCGACAGGGCCAGATCCACGGAAGCGTTCGCCGCGACGTGGAACCCACCGATGCCGCCGCCTTACTGATTGCGATGGTTGAAGGCTACGGTTCGCTGGCAAAGAATGCTCAGGATCCGAAAGTGATAAAGGCGGGGATCAAAAATATTGTGGGCTGGCTGAGGTCTCTGCGCCGGCAGGGCAACCGCAAGCGGCTTTGATTGCATCGGTTCTAGCGAATGGGTTGACAACGGTACATACCAAGCGGTACGTAAGCTCGGCAGTTCGACATTGGAAACCTGCAGGCAGGCCGAGGCGGGAACGGACAAGAGACTGATGGAACGGGAAAGAGGATCGGATCTGTCGGTCTAGCATATGCCACGAATCGCATTTAAGGCGAACGGTAGCATCCTACTCTTGGATTTAGCCGACATCTTGGCGGTGCATGCGGAAGGTAATTACGTTTCGTTGCGACCCCGAACGAATCCTCATTTGGTGCACGCTTCCCTCTCGTCCATGGCAGAGAAGCTCAAACCCTTTGGTTTTATTCGCATCCACCGTTCAGTCGTCGTGAATATTTCGGCCGTGGAGGAGATTCAACCTTTACCGACGGGGGAGTACAGGCTGCGTGTAAAAGGTGGGAAGCAATACCTGGTAACGCGTACATATAAACACAACCTCAGAGACCTGGCGCAACTGTGGGTCGGCTCCGAGCGGCTTTGCGGCTAACAGGCAGTTACTTCGGCGACTTGAAAATGCCCGGCACATTGTCGGTGGTCTTCTCTGCGTTCGTGCTGTTAGGCGCCGCGGTCGTCGCCTCGATGCTCCCCGCGGCACGCGCCGACCACATCGACGTCATGCAGGCGCTTCGCTCCGAATGATTTTCCCGGCGCTCCCAAGCTCCCCATAAGCCGAATTGTCGAAGTAGCTTATCTAAAGCTAGAGCGCGCTGCGGTCATTCTTCTGAACCCGGCTGTGATGCCGGCTATACCCAAAATAAACAACCAGGCCAATAATTAGCCAGATAATTAGACGCGCCCAGTTAACCCATCCGAGTTTGTACATCATGTAGCCGTTGAAGAGGATTCCGAGCACCGGAACGAGCGGAACCCACGGCGTGCGGAACGGTCGAGGTTGCTCGGGATTCGTCTTGCGCAGCACCATGATCGATATACATACGATGATGAACGCAAAAATCGTGCCGATGTTCACCATCTCTCCGATGATGTTAATCGGAGTGATGCTGCCGATCACCGCCGCGATGACGCCCACCAGGATCGTATTCTTGTACGGCGTCCGAAATTTGGGATGAATCGCGGCAAAGAATTTGCGGGGCAGCAGCCCGTCATTCGCCATGGAATACAGCACGCGAGTCTGGCCTAGCAGCATTACCAGCATCACGCTAGTAAGCCCGGCCAGCGCGCCGGCCGTGATAAGGTAAGACGCCTTCACCAAGCCGCGATCGAGAAACGCGACCGATAGCGGCGCTTCAATATTAATTTCCTTCCACGGAACCATCCCGGTGAGCACCGCGGCAACGAGGATGTAAAGAATGGTGCACAGAATGAGCGACGCGATAATCCCGATCGGCAGATCGCGCTGCGGGTTCTTCGCTTCCTGCGCGGTTGTAGATACAGCGTCGAAACCGATATAGGCAAAAAATATGTAAGCCGCTCCTCTGCCGATTCCCCCGAATCCCATGGGCGCGAAAGTGCCCCAATCGTGTCCCCAGTTCGACGTACTCACGTAATGCATTCCGAGAAGAATCACGAACAGCACCACGCCGACCTTAACGATCACGATGGTGGCGTTGAAGTTGGCGCTCTCCTTAATCCCGATCACCAGCACGGCCGTGATGATCAGAGCGATCAGAAATGCCGGAAGATTAAATCCGATTTCGACCCCAAACAGGGTGGGCGCGGCCACCAGATCGTGGGCGCGCTGGAGCAATTCTGGAGACTGCGCCGCGATGATGTCGCCCACGCGCAGCAGGAAGGACTGGCTGCCCACCGCCAGGGAAGGATCCGAAACGTGTGCCATCTGCCGCGCGATCACGTTTTCCGCAGTTACCAGCGCCGTCCAGTGATCGTAGGCCAGCCACAGAGGCATCTTCAGATGAAAAATCTGGAGAAACTCGATGAAATGATTCGACCAGCCCGACGAAACCGTGCTCGCGCCCATCGCATATTCCAACGTCAAGTCCCATCCGATAATCCACGCGATCAATTCGCCGAGCGCCGCGTAGGCGTACGTGTATGCGCTGCCCGCAAGAGGAATCAAGGCCGCAAATTCGGCGTAGCAAAGCCCCGCGAACGCGCAACCCAGACCGGAGATGACGAAGGAAAGCATCAGTCCCGGCCCTGCATAATGCGCGCCGAGGCCGGAAAGCACGAAGATCCCCGCGCCGATCACCGCGCCTACTCCCAAAGCCGTCAGCGAAACCGGACCTAACGTCCGCTTCAGCGTATGCTCGCCCGTGGCCTTGGCTTCGTTCAGCAGCCAATCCATCGGCTTTTTCTTGAACAGCGGATTGCTCATTCGCAATCTCCTCTCAAAAAACCCGGCTTATCGTTCCCAACATGACAGACAAATCTACGCCTCGGCGGCCTTCGCTCCCGCGAGTTTCCACAACCAGTACACCGGAACCCCCAGCAAAACAATGATCAATCCCGGCCAAGTGTACTGCGGCTTGTAACGCAACAATTGAATTTCGATAAACACCGCCATCACCAGATAGAGCGCCGGCAAAACAGGATACCCGAAAGCCCGGTACGGCCGCTCCATCTCCGGCCGCTTCCAGCGCAAAACAAATAGCCCGCCCAATGTGAGAATGTAAAAAATCAAAACGGCAAAAATCAAAAAATCCAATAACTGCCCGTACGTGCCCGAAAGACAAAGAAATGACGCCCAAATGCATTGCACCACCAGCGCGGCCGCCGGCGCATGATGCCGGTTCACCTTTCCGGCCGATCGAAAGAAAAGTCGGTCCTTCGCCATCGCGTAGTAAATTCGCGCGCCCGAAAGAATTAATCCGTTGTTGCAACCGAACCCCGAAATCAAAATCGCCACGGCCATCACAATCGCGCCAGCCGGTCCGAACGCTACTTCCGCGACAGCCGTGCCCACACGTCCGTCGGCCGCAAACTCGATTCCCCGCGCCAGCGCCGTTGCGCCACTCGGATCGCCCGAAATCGGAAGCACTCGCAAATAAGCCACATTCGCCAGCGTGTAAAGCGTGATGACCATTCCCGCGCCCAGCGCAAGCGAGAGCGGCAAATTCCGGCTGGGATTTTTCACCTCGGCCGCCGTGAACGTAATGTTGTTCCACGCGTCGGCCGAAAAAAGCGAACCTACCATGGCCACGCCAACGAGCGTCAGCGTCCCAATCGTCCAAATAGGCTGATCGGGCGGGTACGGATGCATAATCCAAAGCCCCGCATTGCGCCAGAAATCCGTGAAATTAACCGCCCGCGCGATCGCAGTCGAAAACCAAAACCCAAGCAGAACCAGCCCCACCAGCGATCCAACCTTCGCGACCGTAAATACGTTCTGTACTATCTTCCCCACACGCAACCCGCGCGTATTAATCCACGTGAGAAGAACGATGGACGCAATGGCCAAAAGATTTTGCCGGTTAATTCCCACGTTGTACGGACCCAGCGACCCAAACCACATCTGCCAGGGCCCAAACGTCCCGATTTTCCATATCCAGTCGGAAGCCGAGAACCACGGCAGAATCACCGCCGTAAATTTCGCGAACGCAATCGCCACCGCCGCAATCGTCGCCGTCTGGATCACCAGCAGCATGGTCCAGCCGTAAAGAAATCCCCACAGCGGCCCGAGCGACTCGCGCAAATAGACATACTGCCCGCCGGCTTGCGGCATCGCAGCGGCAAGCTCTCCGTAACTCAGCGCGCCGATCAGCGTCATGATCCCCGTAACCAGCCACACCGTGATCAAAAGTCCCGGGCTCTTCACCTGGTGCGCGATATCCGCCGAAACAATAAAAATTCCCGACCCGATCATCGACCCGGCCACGATCATCGTCGAATCGAACAGGCCAAGCCCTTTTACAAGCTCCGGCTGCTTGCTCGCGGGGACAGCTCCGATGGTCTGAACCTGTTGAGCCATTCGCTTAAGTTTTCAGCTGACTGCCCGCCGCGCGGGTAAAACCCGTTTGGCAATCGCGAGATATTCGCGCGCTCGCCGCGCCGGATCGCTCGCCGCCATCAAGTCGCGTATCACCGCGATCGAATCCGCCCCCGCCCGATAAACGTCACCCGCGGACTCTACTGTGATGCCGCCTATCGCTACAAGCGGTTTTCGCGTTATTTTCCGCGCCGCGCGCAAAAATTCAATTCCTACCACCGGATCGGGGTTCGCCTTCGTCCCCGTCGGAAAGATCGGCCCCACGGCAATATAGTCCGCCGAAGTCGCATCCGCCGCGCGCAATTGCTCCAAGTTGTGTGTCGAAACCCCCACCCACAGCGCCGCGCCGCATATTTTTCGCGCCTCCTCCACGGGAAGGTCTTCCTGTCCCACGTGCACTCCGCCGGCACCTGTCATCGCAGCGATGTCCGCGCGATCGTTCACGATCAAACGCACGCTCCTCGACGCGAGCCGCCGCCCGAGCTCCAGTGAATTCTCCTGAATGCGCCGCGCAGATCCTTGTTTGTCGCGATATTGAAACAGCTCCACGCCGCCTTCCGCTAATCGAAGCGCAATTTCAGGAATGGATAATGCAGATTCGGACGAAAACTCCGGACTAGCGTCCAGGATGGCGTAAAGGGCAGGAAACAACCGCCTCCTCCGCGAAAAAACTATTTCGTTTCCACCGCCGTCATGTGCTCAAGAAAGTGCGTATCGAATTTCCCCGCCACAAATTTCGGGTCGGCCAGGATCCGCTTGTGCAACGGAATGGTCGTCTTCACTCCCTCCACCACAAATCCGTCCAGCGCCCGCTGCATTCGCACGATCGCTTCCGCCCGGTCGTGTCCGTACGAAATCAGCTTCGCAATCAGCGAGTCGTAGTACGGCGGAATCACCGCATCAGCATAGCAAGCCGTATCCACACGAATTCCCGGCCCGCCCGGAACGCGGAACGCAGTCACACGGCCCGCCGACGGCGTAAATGTAATCGGATCCTCGGCATTGATACGGCACTCTATCGCGTGCCCCCGAAACTCCACCACCGGCAATACGCTCCCAAGTTTTTCCCCCGCCGCCACGCGAATCTGCGACTTCACCAGGTCCACGTCCGTCACCATCTCCGTCACCGGATGCTCCACCTGAATCCGCGCATTCATCTCGATAAAATAAAGATTCCCCGAATCCTCGCGCAGAAATTCCATGGTCCCCGCGCTCGAATAACCAATTTTTTTCAGCGCTGCTACCACTTGCTTGCCTATGCGCTGCCGCGTCGCAGCGTCCACCGCTACAGACGGCGACTCCTCCAGCACTTTCTGGTGCCGTCTCTGCAGCGAGCACTCGCGTTCGCCCAGGTGAACCACGTTGCCATGCTTGTCGCCCAAAACTTGAAACTCAATGTGCCGCGGCCTCTCGATCAATTTCTCCATATAAACATTGGGGCTGCCAAACGCCTGTTCCGCTTCCGTGCGCGCCGTCCGAAATAGCGGAATCAGTTCTTTGGCCGAGTGCACCACCCGCATTCCGCGCCCTCCGCCGCCCTCCGCCGCCTTAATCATCACCGGATACCCAATCTCCTTGGCTATCTCTTTCGCGGAATCCTCATCAGGAACCACTCCCGCGCTCCCGGGAATCACCGGTATCCCCGCCGCAGCCATGGCTTCTTTCGCTTTGTCCTTCTCGCCCATCAGCCGGATCGCATCCGGCGTCGGCCCGATAAAAGTAATATGCGACGCCTCGCAGACTTCCGCGAAATTTGCATTCTCGGATAGAAACCCGTACCCCGGATGAATCGCGTCCACGTTGGCAATTTCAGCGGCGCTGATTACTTGCGGAATGTTGAGGTAGCTTTCGGAGCTGCGCGGCGGCCCGATGCAAATCGCTTCATCCGCAAACCGGACGTGCAATGCGTTCCGGTCCGCTTCGGAGTACACCGCCACCGTTCGAATGCCAAGTTCCCGGCAGGCGGAGAGTATGCGCAGCGCAATTTCGCCGCGGTTAGCTATCAGAATTTTTCGGAACATTTCGCCCGGAGTGAATAAGCCTATTTCTTACGGTGCGGGCGTATGCCGAAAAGCGATTCGCCGTATTCAACCGGCTGCCCATTTTCGACAAAAATCCGCACCACTTCCCCTGCCACGTCCGATTCAATCTCGTTCATCAGCTTCATCGCTTCGATGATGCACAGCGCCTGCCCGGCCTCCACGCGCGAGCCTACGGTCACGAATGGCTCGCCGCCCACAGTCGGCGCGGCATAAAACGTTCCCACGATCGGCGATTTCACAACGTGAACGTCTTCCGAACCCGCGCGGCCCGATTCCCCCGATGCTTCCCGAGCGGCTGGCGTTCCGGCGGCCGCAGCATGGTGGGACGAAGCCGGAGCGCTCGCTGCGGCCACGACGATATCTGGCGCCGAAACCGCGCGGCTGAACCCTGTCGGCTGAGAAAACGGCTTCCTCAGCCGGATTCGGAAGCCTGAACGCTCGTACTCGAACTCCTCCAACCCATGTTTTGCCATGAATTCGAGAAGCCGTTCCACTTCCTGAAGGTCCACCCCGCCTGTGCTCGGGCTGGAATTCGATTCTGAAGTCGATTTTTTCGCCATTTAGAGTTCTAAGAATTCCCTGGGTGCGCTCGTCAGGTCTTTAGCGCCTCTAGAAGTAACCACCACATCGTCCTCGATCCGTATGCCGCCTAACCCCTCGATATAAACTCCCGGTTCGATCGTGACCACCATTCCCTCTTCCAGAACCGTTTCTTCCCCTCGGCCTAGCCTGGGCATCTCGTGCACTTCAGTTCCCAGCCCGTGCCCGGTACTATGCGTAAAATACTGATCCAGCCCATGCCGTTTTAGGGTTCCCCGCGCGGCGGCGTCCACTACGCCTGCCTTTACCCCTGGCCGGATTGCTTGTCTGGCCGCCGCCTGGGCTTCCAGTACGGCCTTATATAGCCTCTGTACCCTTTTCGGGGCGCGCCCTAAATATACCGTGCGGGTCAAGTCGCTGCAATAACCGCGGAGTATAGCACCGTGGTCCAGGACGACCAATTCGTTTTTCCTCAACTGCTTGGAACTCGGTCGCGCGTGTGCCCAGGCCGATCGGGCCCCCGAAGCCACGATAGTCTCGAAAGACGGCCCGCTGCCCCCCATCTTCTTGATGGCGTACTCGATTTCCGCCGCCAGACTGATTTCGCTGATCCCCGGCCTGATTTCCGGAAGCACTACCGCAAAAACCTCGCTTATCAGAATCGCTGCTTCTTGCATCAAGGCCAGTTCGCCCGGGTCTTTCACCGCCCGGAGCCGTTCGATAACGTCCCCTCCGCTCACCCAGCGCACCTGGGCGCCTCCCAGGGCTTGCAGCGTGGCATTCTGCGCCACCGTGACGTGCTCGCGAGCGTATGCCACTCGGGAACGTCCACGTCGCCGCCGTAACGCCTCGGTAGCCGCCCGCAGAAGTCCGTGCTTGGCGATGTGAACCTTCGCCCCAGAAACCTCTTCTTGGGCTTGAAACACGTACCGGCTATCCGTGATAAGGGTCGAGCGAGATGGCTCTACGAGAAGCACCCCGGCGCTGCCGCTGAACCCGCAGAGGTATCGAACGTTGGGAAGGTGTGTAACAAGAAACGCATCAGCCCGCAGAGTGGAAAAGGAAAGCCGGAGCCGATCGATTCGGCTCCGGCCTGAATTCGGTTGCACCGGTTTCGGCTTCACTTTGGCCGCGGATACCTCGTGTATCCCGCGACTTAGCTCGGCAGAATGCGCGGCGTCAGGAAGAACAACAGTTCCTGGGCCGTCGAGCTAACGAAGGTATGCTTGAATAGATTCCCTACCACTGGAATGCTGCCGAAGAGCGGTACCTGGTCAACAGTGGTCTGCTGCGTGGAGACGATGATACCTCCGATAACCACCGTACCGCCGTCTGCGATCAGCACCTTCGTATTCGCCTCCTGCGTGTCGATTGCCGGAATACCCTGAACTCGCGGGATGGCGTTGTCTATCTGGTCGTTGGTGACGGTTACATCCATGTAGATCGTGCCGTCCGCAGTGATTTGCGGTGTTACGTCAAGTTCGAGCACCGCGTCCACGAATTGCACCGAGACCGTGTTGTTCACGATCGTCTGAACCGGAATCTTCGTACCTTGCTTCACCGTCGCCTTCTGGTTGTTTTGCGTGATTACCTTCGGCTTCGAGATCAGCTTTCCGATGCCCCTCTCCTCTGCCGCGCTGATAATGAAGTCCAATGCGAAGTTCGAGGAGGAGAAAGCATAGCTCAGCGCGCTGGTAGGCGATGCTGCTCCCAAGTTCGTAATCAGCGGCATCGATCCGCTCGTCGCCGTGGAACCGCCTGTCCCGGCTATGATTGGAGGCAGCGGGGTAGGTGAGTTACGTACGATGGGGCTGGTGCCAACCGTGGTCGCGCCACCCAGTACGCTCTGCCCGCCGCCTGCGGAAACTGCCGCCGCAAACTGCGTGCCGATATCGCGGGTAAACGACCGGTTTGCCGCAACCACTCTCGCTTCGATTTCCACTTGCTGCGATTTCTGGTCCAGTTGCCGCAACAGGTTGTCCAGCACCGGCAATACGCTCGGAATATCGCGGATGATCAACGTATTCGACCGCGTGTCCGCTAGGATGTCCCCGCGCGATGACAGGAATTTCTTCAGCGTGGCAACCAGGTCCTGAGCCTTCGAGTAGTTCAGCCGGCGCGTCGTGGTAACCACATCCGCCGCCTCGGCCTGGGCCTTAGCCAGTTCCCGATTCTGGTCGGCTTCCTTCTTCAATGTATCTTTCGTCGCGATGCGCAGTACGTTTCCTTCGAGCTGCTTGTCCAGCCCGTTGTTCTTCAGAACAATTTCCAGCGCCTGATCCCACGGTACATCGTCGAGCACGATCGTCAGGCTGCCCTTCACGCTCGGATCCACCACGATATTCAGCCCGCTGATTTCGTGAATCAGCCGGAAAAAGTCGCGAAGATCAACGTCCTTCAAATTTACCGAAATCGGTTCGCCCGAATATTTGCCTACCGGTGCCGATTGAGCTGGTTCCGTGGTTGTAACCGGTTGCGCGGGCGCTGTTGGAGTTGCCGGAGCCGGCGCACTTGCCGCTTCCGAAGGTGCGGGTGTTGCCAGCGCGGCAGTCGGCTGCGTCAGCGCCGGTGGCAGAATTGTGACCGGTGCTGGAACCGCGTTCGTCTTGGAAGCAGCAGAAATCGCCGGCTCCGCCTGCGGAGCCACTAACTTCGTTGTAGTCACCGCGGCGGGTTGCGTCTCCGGTGTTGATTTCACCGCGCCGCCGAATGCACCTTTGGAATTTGTCCCCGCGAATTCCACTGTGATGCCGGAATCCGAACTCGTGATGTTGTACGCCGAGGCTTCCCTCAAGTCGATGACGATGCGTGAAACCTGCGGCGAGAATTGCGCCAGGCGAATTTCCCGAACCGGATCAAGATTGCTGGCGATCTGCTTTTCAGAAGTCTTCAGGTGTGCGCCCGCGAAATCCAAAACCAGCCTGTCCGGGTTCTTTAATCGAATCGCGCGATATGTCAGTTTTCCGGTTCCGACCACATTCACTTCGGTCGAATCACCGTTCTGAGAGAGATTTACATCTTTGATGGATTCGAAAGAAGCACCAGCAGGCTTGCTTCCCGAGGTCTTCACGGAAATCGGCGTCACGGTGGGAGCGGGCCCGGTGATCGTAGCTTTCGCATCATCCGTGCGCGAAACCAGCAGCGTTAGTTCTTGGGAATCCTGGCGCTCGAGCCGCGGTTCCACGCCTTGGCTCAGCAAAATCTCCAGACGGACCACGGGCTTTTTCCCCGCGGCGTACGTCAGCATGCGGTAACTCTTCACCAGGTCGGAGGCCACCATGCGCGCTCCGGCCGGATCCGCAGCCGACACTCCGCTCAGGTCGAGCACATAGAGGCTCTCGCTTGGGCGATAGGTGGTGTACTCGAACGGGCCGTTCGCCCGAGCTTCGAGCGTCACGGTTCCGTTCGTTACCACCGCCTTCACATGCACTACCGGCCCATCACTGGCCCGCAGCGCTCCGCTCGTCAGTATCAAGGCTGCTGCAACCAGCGCAGTCAGGCCCAACGCCCTCCGCATAATCCTCATTGCTGCTCTCCTGCGCTCGGGTAGATTCGCTTGGTAACTAATCGCTCGACCGGCTTCCCGAATGCATCTTTGGAATTTTCCTTAAACGTCACTCCATCTAAGCCAATCTTTTCTACATCCCCGTCATACAGACGGTCACCTTCCCGGATAAAATAAGTTCGTTGATCTGGATTCGTCACCACCGCCAGCATTCCGCTCGCGGCCTTCACCGTTCCATCCACGCGCACCGTCGCAATCACCAATCCGGCTTTCCCGGGAGGCAACGGTGGCCCGCTGGCTTTCTTGTCGTTGACCAGCGGTACAAACGGATCGCGCTTCGATACAACCACGTCGGGTTTGGCGTCCGGCTTGGCAGCTTGCGCAGGCGCGGTTCTTTTCGCCGCTGCTCCCGGCTTTTTCTTGTGCACGGTCTTAGACGCCGATGCCGGCGGGGCTCCCTTCGCTGGTTCTTGTGCCCGGGTAGCTGGCACCAGGCAGCATGAAATCGCCAGAACTGCTATCAAATTCGCGGTTGTCTTCAATAGTGTCATCGTCTTTGCCCTAATGCTTAACCGGTGCGGCTGCCGGCGCTGCAGCTGCAGCGGCCGGCGGCGCGTCCGCCGCTTTCGTAAAGAAGGTGGTGATTGTGAACACCCCTGTCACTGATGCTCCTGGGTTCAACCGGAAGTTCGCGTTCAGGGTTTTGCCGCCCCCTAGACCGCTCAGTTTCAAGTCGCCCACGTTGATGATCCGTGAAAGCCGTCCAAGCCTCGAGAAGAAGTCCAGCACCGAAAAGTAGGGGCCGTCCGCTTCCACTTCAAACGGCAACTCGAAGTAATACTGTTTTGCAGCAACAGGCTTGGCCGTCATTCTGCGAAGAGAAACGCCCGAGCTGCTTGCTGCGCTTTGAATCATCAGCATGAACTGGTCGATCTGCTTCTCTTCCGGCACGATTGTTTGCAACGTAGCCAGCTGCTTTTCCAGCGCGTCCATCTGCGACTGCAGCTCGGCTTTCCGTTGTTTGTAAACTCGCAGGCTCGCCACTTCCTGCTCCAGAGGCTTTTCCTGTTTCTGCGCGTCTTGCAGTTGCGCGCGCACCGACGCCAGTGGCAGGCCCGGTATGTAGAAGCCCGCCGCGATGATTACCACCGTCAGCGCCAGATAAAACAAAGCCTGCAGCGGCCAGGGCCAATCTCTGAAAGCGGTTGCCATTTCTAGCTCCTCCCCTTGGCCGCGGGCTGCGGGGGCGGCGTGGCTGCTGCCGGCTTGGCTTGCGGCGGCGCTTCAGGGTTCGAAGTCTGGGATATAGCAGCCGTCATCGTGAAGTTGTACGTTTGCACCGACTTCACCACGTCATCTTCTTTCGCCTCTTTAATCTCAATCTTGTCGAAGTAGCCCGACCGTCTCAGCTGCGTAATAAAATTGGCTACGGCGTTAATCGAGCCCGCTTCGCCCGTTATATCCAGGTTGTCTCCCTTGCGCTCGATGGACGTTAGCCACAGTGCATCCACTCTCACCACCGTGTTCGCCACCATCTCCAGCAATTCCTGTCCGCCGGTGCGATTCTTCTGCAGCGTTTCAATCACACTGATGCGCTGCTCCAGCACCGCTTTCTGGCTCTCAAAGCGCTCCACGTCCTGCTTCACCTGTTGCAAACTCTGTTTCTCTGCGCGCAAAGCCGAAATGCGTGCGTTCGTCGCGTCCAGCTCCCGCTTTTGTTGGAAATATGTGACCGAAAGAACGATCGCCGCCAGTCCCAGCGCCACCGCAAGGAAGATAATCTGCATCGTCGCTTCCAGCGGTACGGTCTGCTTGGTGGCCTTCGGACGGCTCTGGCCCAGTAAATTGATCCGAATCATGGCGTGTCAAAGCTCCTCAGCGCCAGCCCCACAGCGATCGCCAGGCGCGGCGCCAACTCGCGAATCTGGCTCTCATCATGACGCCCTGTGTTGATTGCTATTTTGCGGAATGGATCGAGTTCCTCGACCGGCATCGCGAACTCTTCTTTCAACAGGTCGAGCAAGCCCGGAACGCGTGATGTCCCCCCGGCTACGTAAATCCGTCGAATATTTTCCCCGCTCGCTGTAGCGCGGAAGAAATCAAAAGTCTTCTGAATCTCCAGTATCAAAATGTCGGAAACCGACCGCAAAATCGCCGTGCGCTGCTCTTCGCTCACGCCCGCCAAGGTTCCGCCCATCTTTAATTTCTCGGCATCCTCAAAGCTCAGGTCCAGTTCCTTCTGCAGCGCGTCGGTGTACTGGTTGCCTCCCACCGAAACGTCGCGCGTAAACAACGGCGTCCACCCGCGCACGATGTTGATGTTCATCACGCTGGCCCCGATGTTCAGCAGTGCCACCACTTGCGACGCATCCGGCTCGTAGTTCACTTCAAAGCAGTTCTGCAGCGCAAACGCATCAATATCCACAACCACCGGCACCTTGCCCGCCTGCGCCAGCACGTTGGTATGGTTCAGAATCTTGTCCTTCTTTACCGCCACCAGCAGAACGTCCATCTGGTTTTCGGTCGCTTCCAGCAGTTGATGGCTCAGGTTCACGTCCGCGATATCGAACGGAATATGCTGGCTCGCTTCCGCTTGCACCCGGTCGAACAGCTCTTCCTCGCTCATAAGCGGCATGCTTACCCGCTTGACGATCACCGAGTGCCCCGAAACCGAAGTCGCCACATCCTTCGCCTTAATCTTCTGGTTATCGAATATCGAGATGATCTTCTCAGCGACCGACGGCGCATCCATGATGGCGCCATCCACCACCGTGTCCTGCGCCAAAGTCTCGATCCCGTAACTCACCAGCTCGTAGCCTGCCTTCGACTTCTTCAGCTCGACTGCCTTCACCGAACTCGAGCCGATGTCCAGGCCGATTAACGATCTTGTTTTCCCCAGATTGAACATCGCGCGGCCCCTCGCTCCTTACTCCGCCCCGCTTCGCAGGTCGGACCCGGCTTCGCTTTCGAATTTCTTTCGGAATCTTTTCTGCTGCGCTCGCCGCTTTCGCCCCTCACCCCTCGAGGCCTTTACATCTTCGCTCCGTACGATAGGCCAGTAGTACTGCTACGCCCGGTACGTTCTGCTTTCTCCGTTTATTACATTCACACGGGTGAGTGTCAAGCAACGTATTGGGCGAGTGTGCTATCAGTAAAAACCTGCCCTACAGTCCAGCTAGCTAAAAAGGACAGGTGAAAAGGACAGGTAAGCCGAGGAAAACCCTATGGGGAAAGGCGAAACGCGAGGCGAAGCCGTGACCCTAGCGATTGGGATTCGCCCGCTTGACGTTATTTCTCTTTTGGAGACATCCGCAGTTTTAAATCCCGCCAAATTTTGTCCACTCGCCGTTTCGTGCCCTCGTCCATCTTGATCTCGTCCGGCCAACGGCCTGCAAAACCTTCCTCCGGCCACTTCCGCGTGGCGTCCACACCCATCTTCGAACCGTAATCCTGCCGCCGCGCGGCATGGTCCAACGTGTCCACCGGACCCATCACAAACTGCACGTCCCGCTCCGGATCAATCGCGCACAACGCCTTCCAAACCACTTCGCTGGAGTTCTGCACGTCCACATCATGGTCCACCACCACAACCACCTTGGTAAACATGGCCTGGCCGAGGGACCAAATCGCGTTCATGATCTTGCGCGCCTGCCCCGGATAGCTCTTCTTTATAGCCACGATCATCAAGTTCTGAAAAATTCCTTCCGCCGGCATCGCAACGTCCACAATCTCCGGGTACTGCATCTTCATCACCGGCAGAAATATCCGCTCGATCGCGTGCCCCATGAAATAGTCTTCCTGCGGCGGCGGCCCCACAATCGTCGTCAGATAGAGCGGATCCTTCCGGTGCGTTATGCACGTGATGTGAAACACCGGAAACTCTCCCTCCAGCGAATAAAATCCCGTGTGATCGCCGAACGGCCCTTCCGTCCGCATCTCACCCAAGTTCACGTACCCTTCCATCACAATCTCCGCGTTCGCCGGAACTTCCAGCTCGACGGTTTTGCACGCCACCAGTTCCACCGGGTCTCGTCGCAAGAAGCCGGAGAAGAGAAACTCGTCCATATCCGGCGGCACCGGCAAAATTCCAGCCAGCGCCGTCGCCGGATCCGCCCCAATCGCCACCGCTACCTCAATCTTCCCCTTCGGATTCTTCGCCCGGGCGCTTCGAAAATGTTCCGCACCATGCTTCTGAGTCTGCCAATGCATCCCGGTGGTGCGCTCGTCATATACCTGCATGCGATAGCAGCCCACGTTGCGCTTGCCCGTCTCCGGGTTCTTCGTAATCACCATCGGCCACGTAATGTAACGCCCACCGTCCTGCGGCCAGCATTTCAGTATCGGAAAATAATCCAGCGAAAAGTTTTCCGTGCGAACCATTTCCTGGCACGCCCCGCTCCGCACCGTCTTCGGGAAAAACGACCCAATCTCCGCCAGCTTCGGCAGCATCTTCACCTTTTCCAAAATTCCCTGCGGCGACTTCACATCCAAAAACGAATGCACCCGATCAGCTACTTCGTCCAACGATTCGCTTTCCAGCGCCAGACACATCCGCCGTTCGCTCCCCAAAAGATTCGTCACCGCCGGAACCTTCGACCCTTTCGCCCGCTCAAACAGCAGCGCCGGCCCCCCCGCCTTCACCACCCGGTCAGTAATCTCCGTAATCTCCAGGACGGGATCCACCTCCGCCGAAATCTTCTCCAGCTCCCCCTTCTTCTCCAGCGCCCTAACAAAATCCCTCAAATCCCTGTACGCCACTTCCCCTCCTGTGTTTTGCTGCGAGGCGCTAACTCTAGCACGGTCGCTCGCGTCCCACGAACTACTAGAATGTCGCGGGCGGAGTTGAAATGTTCGGCGCGAAAAGCGGCGAAGCATGCTGCGGCATGCTGAGCGGCTGTGAGCGGTTGTGGCCCCGGGTAGAATTTGTCCTCTCCTTTGTTTTCAGTGTGTTACGTCGTTTTCTACATTTTGTGCAGAACCGGGTAGAAACGGATGCTGAGCACTTTCTGCGGCAGAGCGAACGGCAGATTCTACTTGTCCAGCGCTGGGATAAAGGATGTTGGAACGGTCTTTCCTTACATCTAGCGTGATGCGCGCAGCGGGGTTTTCAAGCTCGCGGCCATCGGGTGCCATCGCGACGACTTTCACGATGTGAGTGGTGGGAGTGTCTATCCATTCGCCGAGGTCATTGATGCGTGTGTAGGCGCGGATGGCTTTGACCAAACCTTCGGCGGTGGGCATGATGCGTTCGGATTGCTCGATGACGAATTCGAGACAAGTGCGAAGGGTGAGATTGCGCTTCTTGAAGAGATTCAAGGCGCGTGCGTGACGGTAGATTGATGTGGGGCCGCCGGTGGCTTTGAACTCGTTGGCGATGAACCTGACATTGCGCCACTGGAGGAAAGCTTCTTCGATGGATTCGCGCTCGGGATGGTGGCAGATGGTGCAAACGCGGCGGTGACGCAGGACGTCAATCTGCGCTTGAGTTCTTGGCTGATTTTGTTTTCGCGGGACTGACGGGCGCTGACTTTTTCGCGCGCCGAGGAGATTGCGCTTGCGTTTTGCGGGTCGCGGTTTAGAGCGCGGACGCTTCGCGGTGGATTTTGCAGCTGGGATATGAGCACTCGCAGGAATGTTCTTAAATTCAGCCGACGAAACAGCTCCAACGGCCTCGGTGGCCGGAGCGTAGAGAAGCTTGACGGTGGCGAAGCGCTCAGTCGGAGGAGGATCTGTGGCCTCGGCGACCGGAGTTATTTCGTTCGAAGTCGTCATTGCTACACTTTCATGCGATTCGGCGACTCGGTTCTTATTGGACATACAAGCTTCGACATCGACGGTTAGGGGGCCGGTCTGCATCCACGCCCATGGGGGCGCGCCGCGTCCGGTTCGCGTTCTGTTCATGTTTTTCTCCAGTTATTTTAATTCGTGGGCTGCAGGGAGGGCGCGCGGTATAGCGTGGTTGGCTCTCGGTGAAGCACTCTAAATTGTCATAAGCTAAGCATAAAAAACGGTAGCACGGGATTTTGCGAGATGCAAGGACTTGAAACCTGTGGACGCAGCGAATACCCGCATTAGCGTTGTTCTCACGTTCTAGTTTTCGATTCGATAAATCCTAAAATAGCTCGTGATAGATTGATGTAAAGCATAGCCTCTGGAGCGTCTAACAGTAACTCGTTCGGACGTGCGAAGGATCCCCCGAATCCAGGAAATTGCTCCCGAATGGCCTTAAAAAAGCAGAGGTCACGAGCGTATATATTGCGGGCAAGAGCAAAGCGAACAGCAGCAGGTCCCTCGTCGGCCAAAAAGCGGCCTCGCTCCCTTCCTCCGTCAGGGTAAACAGGATGACAACTCAGCAACGGGCGCGCGGCGCGTGAGACAGAATATGCAGAACAAAAACTGCGTAATGCCAAGGCGACAGCAGGTCCCTCGTCGGCCAAAAGCGCCTCGCTCGGGATGACAACGTAAAGACAAAGGCAAAAAAACAAACGTAAAGCGACAGCAGGTCCCTCGTCGGCCAAAAGACGGCCTCGCTCGGGATGACAACTTAAAGGAAAAGGCAAGAGGAGCGAATGCAATGCGAACAGCAGTTGCCTTTGCTTTTGAATTTGAATCTGTCTCTTTCTTTACGTTGTCATCCCGAATCCCAGCCGCGCTTTTGCGGCTGCGGTGAGGGACCTGCTGTTGCTTGGTGTTTGTACTTGGCTTAGTGATTATGGCATTGTTTCGGCGGCACTTGCGGCTCTCCGATGGATCATACCTACTGCGTTTACATACTTGCTAGCCGGTCGCGAACGATTTACACCGGCGTGACGAACAACATTCGCAAGCGAATTCAGCAGCATAGAGAAGGAGGTATGCCCGGGTTCACGTCGCAGTACCGCGTACATCGCTTAGTACATTACGAAACATACGGTGACGTTAAAGCAGCTATCGGGCGGGAGAAGGAAATTAAAGGTTGGCGACGCGAGAAGAAAGTCGCGCTTATCGAGAAGAGTAATCCCACGTGGGAAGATTTGGCAGCGGATATCGCGCGAGATAAGACGAAGTGAATCAGGCAAGAAGCGAACCAACAGCAGGTCCCTCGTCGGCGAAAAGCGCCTCCGTCGGGATGACAACGTAAAGGAAAAGGCAAAAAAGCAAAGGCAAATCAACAGCAGGTCCCTCGTCGGCGAAAAGCGCCTCCGTCGGGTTGACAACGTAAAGGAAAAGGCAAAAAAGCAAAGGCAAATCAACAGCAGGTCCCTCGTCGGCGAAAAACGCCTCCGTCGGGATGACAACGTAAAGGAAAAGGCAAAAAAGCAAAGGCAAACCAACAGCAGGTCCCTCATCGGCGAAAAGCGCCTCCGTCGGGATGACAACGTAAAGGAAAAGACAAAAAAGCAAAGGCAAATCAACAGCAGGTCCCTCGTCGGCGAAAAACGCCTCCGTCGGGATGACAACGTAAAGGAAAAGGCAAAAAATCGAGGGCAAAACCAACAGCAGGTCCCTCGTCGGCGAAAAACGCCTCCGTCGGGATGACAACGTAAAGGAAAAGGCAAAAAGGAAAAGGCAAATCAACAGCAGGTCCCTCGTCGGCGAAAAACGCCTTCTGTCGGGATGACAACGTAAAGGAAAAGGCAAAAAAGCAAAGGCAAATCAATAGCAGGTCCCTCGTCGGCGAAAAACGCCTCCGTCGGGATGACAACGTAAAAGAAAAGGCAAAAAACCGAGGGCAAAGCGAGCAGCAGGTCCCTCGTCGGCGAAAAGCGCCTCCGTCGGGATGACAACGTAAGGAAAAAGGCGAAAAAACAGAGGCAAGGCGATCGGAGGAAGTGTGTCCTATTGCACAGACGCGCGGGGGCGAAACCTCTACGATTGGTTGTTCGAGAAAATTCCAACGGACAACAACGAGGTGAATTTTATGCGCGGACTTAGATTAGCGTTAGTAGTTGTTTTTGCTGCGTTCTGCTTCACGGTGACCGCTCCCAAGGCGTCGGCGCAAGTTGCCGTCAGCGTCGGAGTAGAGCCGGAATGTCCCTACGGTTACTATGACGCGGCTCCGTACGGCTGCGCGCCCGCCGGATACTACGGGCCAGAATGGTTTACGGGCGGCGTGTTCATTGGCTCCGGCCCGTGGTTTCACGGCTCCGAAGATTTTCGCGGCCATGTGAATAACCGCTACCATCCGGACCATGGCTATAAGGGTCCAGTGCCGAACCGCGGCGAGAGGGCGGTCGAGTCCAAGCGCGTTGACAGTGCGCACTTCAAAGGGAACGAAGAGCGCGACGGTCGCGGTCATGCAACGGGCGGCGGCAAAAAGTAAATCGGCCAGGATCTTCTGGTTGATAACCCAGTTCCCGAGCATACGTACCTAGTGGCATCCGCTGGAGCCCTCGCGTGGCTCCGGCGGCCGGCGCGGCTTTTTTAGAGCAGCGCAAACTCCGGCACGACGGACTGCACGCAAACCCGCAGCAGGTCCCTCGTCGGCAAAAAACGCCTCGCTCGGGATGACAGCGTAAAGAAAAGGCAAAAATTAAGGCAATGCGCGCATCGCAAAGACAGGCGCGGTTGTGACGCGCTCTGCTTGCGCGCGCGGCGAGCGCGGTGCTATTCTCCAGCTTGATCGACTTGGGCGGGAGTAGTTCAGTGGCAGAACGATAGCTTCCCAAGCTATAGGTGAGGGTTCGATTCCCTTCTCCCGCTCCATGACGCGGTTTTCACGGCAGTAGTCTGCGAGTCCTTCAAGCTCGGCCTCTCCGTTAGGGAAAAAACTCAAGGAAATATTATGCGATGGCTTGCGGGATGGCTTTCTTCCATTTGCCCTGAGCTTTCAGAATCAGCTCGACTACTTCGCGGGCGGCGCCTTTGCCTCCAGCTACGGTAGTGATGTAATGCGCGGCGCGCTTTACTTCGACGACGGCGTCGGCGACGGCGACGGCTAGTCCTACGCGGCCGAGGATGGGGAGGTCGGGCAAATCGTCGCCGATGTAGGCGACTTCTTCGTCGGTGACGCCGGCGCGGACGAGGATGGCTTTGTAGGACTCAAGCTTCTTCGGCTGGCCCTGAATTACAAATTCCATTCCCATTTCGCGGGCGCGGCGAGTGGTGGCGGGAGAATCGCGGCCGGTGATTAGTCCGGTGCGAATGCCCATGATGCCGGCGAGTTTGATGCCGGCGCCGTCGTGCGGGTCGAAAACTTTCATTTCGGCGACGCTGTTGTCGGGGAAGGTTTGCAGGCAGACCACGCCGGGGGTTAGGGTGCCGTCCACGTCCATTAAGAGGACGCGGATTGGTTTTGCGCGGCGCAGAACCTTGGGCGGGTATTTAATTTCGCGTATGGTCATCGGTCCTCGGAACAACGACACCTACCAACAGATCCCTCGTCGCGATGCTCCCTCGGGATGACGATGCTCGTCGCATCGTCACCTTCGGCGGGTATTTGATTTCGCGTGCGGTCATATCGAAATTTCCTTAGAAAAGCTGAAGCGTCCAGAGGTCGTGGACGTGGAGGACGCCTTCGAGGCGGCCGGCGGAGTCCACGACGAGGACCGAGGTGATTTTCTTTTCTTCCATCCGGCGCAAGGCGCTGGCGGCGAGTTCGGTGCGCGGGATGGTGACTGGATTTTTGGTCATGCAGTCGGCGGCGGTCAGGCCGAGGACATTTTCTTTTTGTTTTAGCATCACGCGGCGCAAATCGCCGTCGGTGATGATGCCGAGGACGCGGCCGTTTGCTTCGGTGACGGCGGCGAGGCCCAGGCCTTTGCGGCTCATTTCGTAGATGACGTCGGGCATCTTCGCTGTGGGGAGGACGCGCGGGGCGTCTTCGCCGGAGTGCATCAGGGCTTCGACGCGGCGCAATTTTTTTCCGAGGCGGCCGCCTGGGTGCAGCGCGGCGAAGTCTTCTTCTTTGAAGCCGCGGCGCTCGAGGAGCGAGATGGCGAGCGCGTCACCCATGGCCAGCGCGGCGGCGGTGGAAGCGGTGGGCGCGAGATTCAGCGAGCAGGCTTCTTCTTTTACGGCGATGTCGAGGACGATGTCGCTGGTGGTCGCGAGAGTGGAGCGCGGGTTGGCGGTGAGGGTGATGATGTGGATGCCCAGGCGCTTCACGGCTTCCATCAACTCGACTAGTTCTTCGGTTTCTCCGCTGGAAGAAATTGCGAGTAAGACATCGTCCGCGGTGAGCATGCCGAGATCGCCGTGAAGAGCTTCGGCGGCGTGGAGAAATAAAGACGGAGTGCCAATGCTGGCGAAAGTCGCAGCGGTTTTTCGTCCGATGAGGCCGGATTTGCCGAGACCGGTGACAACGACGCGTCCTTTGCATGCATATAGAAGTTCGACGGCTTTTTCGAAGCGGTCGTCGAGGCGGTCGATCAAGCCGGCGATGGCTTCGGATTCGATTCGCAGAACGCGTTTGGCGGTGGCGAGACTCATTTCGGATTCCATTCGCGCACGAGCGTGGCGAGATTCAGGATTTTTTCGAGCAGCGGGCGAAACTGCGCGAGCGGGAGCGCGTTCGAGCCGTCAGAGAGAGCCTTAGCGGGATTGTCGTGGACTTCGAGAAAGAGTCCGTCCACGCCCGCGGCGGTTCCGGCGCGCGCGAGCGGCTCGATGAATTCGGGCTGGCCGCCGCTGGATTTTCCTTCGCCGCCTGGCAATTGGACGGCATGAGTCACGTCGAAGACGACGGGATAGCCGAATTTGCGCATGATGGGAAAGGAGCGCATATCGACTACGAGATTTTGGTAACCGAAGGAGCTGCCGCGTTCGGTGAGGATGATTTTTTCGTTGCCGGTGCTGGCGATTTTTTCCGCGGCGTTGCCGATTTCCCAGGGGGAGAGGAATTGGCCTTTTTTCACGTTTACAACGCGACCGGAGCGGCCTGCGGCGACGAGCAGATCCGTTTGGCGGCAGAGGAAGGCGGGGATTTGGAGGATGTCGCAAACTTCGGCGGCAGGGGCGACTTGCGAGATATCGTGGACGTCGGTGAGAATCGGGAGGCCGGTTTTTTTCTTGATGTTTTTTAGGATGGCCAAGCCCTTTTTCAAGCCTGGACCGCGGAATGAAGAGAGCGAGGTGCGGTTGGCTTTGTCGTAGGAGGCTTTGAAGATGTAGGGAACGGTCAATTCGGACGCGACTGCGCCCAAACTTTCGGCCATGCGCAACGCGTGCGATTCGCTTTCAATCACGCAGGGACCCGCGATCAGGAACAGCGGCGCGTTTGCGTCGAAGTGAATCGAGTTCACCGAGAATGTTTTGTTTAGCGCCACGGTGCCGAAGAACTCCTTTGAATGACGCCCAGCCTATGCGGGTTCTGCCGGATTTGCAATGGCGGGCGGCGGACACCGACCACCAGCGGCGGGTGCACCTTCGAAAGAAAGAGTCCAGACGTCTCTTGCCGGTTGACAGGGGGCGTGGGAGAGGGAAAATGGCGGGCATGGCACACCAGCTTAGTACGTCGTACTTGAAGGACTCTGCGAGCATTTTCCGGCAGTACAAAAGGCTGGGGGACCGGGCTATGGCGCAGTGTCCGGACGAAGGGCTGTTCGTGACCCTGGATGCGGAGTCGAATTCTATTGCGATCATCGTGAAACATATGGCGGGGAATATGCGGTCACGGTGGAGAGATTTTCTTACCACGGACGGGGAGAAACCGGACCGCAACCGCGACACGGAATTTGAAGCGCCGCCGAAGACACGCGTTGAGCTGATGGAAATGTGGGAAGGGGGGTGGAAATATCTTTTCGAGGCGCTGGAGGCGCTTACGGACGAGGATTTGACGAAGACAGTTACGATTCGGTCGTCGCCGCATTCGGTGATGCAGGCGATTAATCGTCAGGTGGCGCATTACGCGCATCACGTGGGGCAGATTGTGCTGCTAGCGAAACATTTCGCGACGAAGGCTGGGAAGAAATGGGAAACGCTCAGTGTGCCGCGGGGGCAGTCAACGCAGTTTACGGCGGAAGTAGCGGCGGGGAAGAGGACGGAACGGTAGATCCTCGGATAATGCGGCGGCGTCCGAAAAACGTCAATTCAGAGCGCAGCTGAGTCGCACGTTGATCGTGACTTGCCCGTGTGAAAGCGGGCACAGCATGCTGTGCCCCTACGGAAGAAAAGAAAAAGCAGATCCCTCTCTGCGCGTCGCGTCCTCCGCTTCGCGGAGGAAAAGACAAAGGCGCGCGACGCTCCGCTCGGGATGACAGGGTTTGGGTGACCGGGGGGGGTTATGGTGCGGGATTGAGCGGCGGCGTAATTGACGGAAGGCAAGATGCCGCGCTGAAGACCTCCTTCGTACCTCAGGGTAAAGCGGCGCTACATTGAAACCTAATGCAACGTCTTAATCACCGGGTGATGGTGCGGTCGTTCAGAGGCCGATCCTTGGCACGCAATTCACTTACGAAAAGAAAGAGCAGATTCTTCGCTTCGCTCAGAATGACAGACGGAGGCGGGACGATCCGACGATGAAAGCGCTTGGGTGACGTGGCGAACTAGTCGGCGGGGTTGATGGAGCGGGAATCGGAGTTGGCGTTGGCGGCGGGGATGCCTTGGCGCTGGTGGCGGTTTTCTACGCTGGCGCGGATGAAGGCGGCGAAGAGCGGGTGCGGGGCCAGGGGCTTGGATTTGAATTCGGGGTGGAACTGGCAGCCGAGGAACCACGGATGGTCGGGGGCTTCCACGATTTCGACGTACACGCCGTCGGGAGTGCGTCCGGTGATGCGGAAGCCGGCGCGGGTGAGCGTGTCTTCGTATTCGCAATTGAATTCGTAGCGGTGGCGATGGCGCTCTGAGATTTCGAGCTGGCCGTAGGCTTTGGCCGCGAATGAACCAGGCTGCAATTTACATTTCCAAGCGCCGAGGCGCATGGTGCCGCCCATTTCGTCCACACCGAGAAGCTCGCGCAATTTATAGATCACGCGATTGGGAGTGCCGGGGTCGAACTCGGTGCTGTCGGCGTGCTCGATGTGGGAAACGGTGCGCGCGTATTCGATGGTGGCGCATTGCATCCCGAGGCAAATTCCGAAGAACGGAATCTTTTTCTCGCGGGCGTAGGTGATGGCGTGAACCATTCCGGCGATGCCGCGTTTGCCGAAGCCGCCGGGAACGAGAATGCCGTCCACGTGGCGCAATAGGCGCTCGGCGGTGGCGGGCGAGTCGATGTCTTCGGCCTCGATCCATTCGACAATCACGCGATGGCGATTCGCGAGACCGCCGTGCATGAGAGCTTCGCGCAAACTTTTGTAGGCGTCTTCCAGCTGAACGTACTTCCCTACCACGCCGATGCGTACTTCACCCTGCGGATGCTCGAGGGTTTCGAGCATGGCGAGCCAGCGAGACAGATCGCGCGGAGGAGCTTGCAGATGCAGGAGGCGGAGAATCTGTTCGTCGAGACCTTCGGCGGCTAGCGACATGGGAACTTCGTAAATATTGCCGACGTCGGGAGCAGAGATGACGCAGGATTCCGCCATGTTGCAGAAGAGCGCGATTTTCGATTTCAGGTCGGTGGGAAGCTGGCGGTCGCTGCGGCAAATTAAAATGTCGGGCTGAATTCCGATGCTGAGAAGTTCTTTCACGCTGTGCTGCGTGGGCTTGGTTTTCAGTTCGCCCGCCGTCGGAATGAACGGGACGAGCGTCAGGTGAACGAAGATCACGTTTTCGGGGCCGAGTTCGAGGCGCATCTGGCGGATGGCTTCGAGAAATGGCAAGGACTCGATGTCACCTACCGTGCCGCCGATTTCGACCAGGACGATGTCAGGCGCGTCGGGGCCAGAGGAAACTTTGCGGAAGGCGGCTTTGATTTCGTCAGTGACATGCGGAATTACCTGCACGGTTTTGCCGAGATAATCGCCGCGGCGCTCTTTGGTGATGATGGATTCGTAGATGCGGCCGGTGGTCCAGTTGTGGTCGCGAGTTAGATGCGCGTTGGTGAATCGTTCGTAGTGGCCGAGGTCGAGGTCGGTTTCGGCGCCGTCGTCGGTGACAAACACTTCGCCGTGTTGGTAGGGCGACATGGTGCCGGGATCAACGTTCAGGTAGGGATCGCACTTCTGGAGGGTGACTTTGAGGCCGCGGCTTTCGAGGAGGCATCCGATCGAGGCGGCCGCGACACCCTTTCCGAGTGAAGAAACTACGCCGCCCGTGACGAAAATGTACTTCGGGGCGGAACGCAAAGGGCTCGACTTCCTCCGGAAAGAATCTGCGTACTCAACATTATGGGCACAATGGAGGCGTGTGTCAAACCACGATTTTGGATTTTATTTTGAGGTGATTTCGTGTGAGTGTCTCCGGCGTAGGGTTGGGAGCTTGGCTAAAAAATTCGGAAGGCGGAACTTCAGCGGCTGAAGCCGCTTTTACCTGCAAGATTTATGTCGTGGCTAAAGCCACGACCCACAAAGCTTCTCATGCCACGACCCACACTCCGCTCACAGACCGACTAACCGGAGAAGAAGTCAGCGGCGGTTATTTTGCGGGGCCTTCGCGAAGGATTTTTTCGACTTTTTCGATGTCGGCGGGGACATCGACGCTGACGCCGTCGTAATCGGTTTCGACTACGCCGATGTGGAAGCCGTTCTCGAGCCAGCGGAGTTGTTCGAGCTGCTCGACGCGCTCGAGTTCGCCGGGAGGCAGGGTGGGAAATTCGAGCAAAGCGTCGCGGCGATAGCCGTAGATGCCGATGTGTTTCCAATGTTCCGCGGCGACTTTGGCGCCGGTGTCGCGGACCCAGGGAATGGGAGCGCGCGAAAAATAGAGCGCGTTGCCGTCGAAATCGCGGACAACTTTTACAATATTGGGATCCATGATGTCGTTCGGCCGGATGATTGGGGCGCAGGGAGTGGCGATATGCATGGCTTCGTCGCCGGTGAGGGCCTGAATTACGGCGTCCACGGTAGCGGAATCGATCAGCGGCTCGTCGCCTTGGACGTTTACGTAAATGTCGGCCGGGATGTGCACGGCGACTTCGGCTACGCGATCGGTACCAGTACGATGGTCGGCGCGGGTGAGGATTGCTTCGCCACCGAAGGAGGTGACGGCGTCCTTGATGCGCTGGTCTTCGGTGGCGACGACTATGCGGGGGGCGCTGGCGGCTTCGCGCAGGCGTTCGACAACGTGCTGGATCATAGGGCGGCCGGCGATTTGGGCCAAGGGCTTGCCGGGGAAGCGAACGGAAGCGTAGCGCGCCGGAACCACCAGTAAGACGTTTTTAACCTGGGTCGTAGTCATAAGGACTCGCTAACTTTCGCCTAGCGCCTGCATCTTAGCATGGAGTGGACGGCGACTGACGGGGGTGCCGGTTGGACTACTTCGAAAATACTAGAAGGTGGCCCTTGCTTTGGCAAAAGCGAGTGCTACAATTCGACAAGAGACACAAGGACTCGCGGCGCTGCGCGAGTTCCGCGGGATTCCCGGGGGTTCGGTTGCTAAACCGCGCACGGAATCGGTTGCGGAACTATTGTTTGGCAGCGCTGTGCACGAGCTTTGTGCTGGCCGCTGCGCTGGCTTCTCCTGCCTGGTCCCAAGAAGAACATCCCGCCGGACCGGTTCATCCTGAAAATTCGCAAAAAATCGAAAAGGGCAAAGCGCTCAAGGCCGAAACGGATTTGGCGCTGATTAACGTTACCGTGACCGACCCTTACGGGCGTCTGGTGACCGGGCTGGAGCAAGAGAATTTCCGCGCTTTCGAAGACGGAGTGGAACAAGAAATCGTGCGCTTTTCAGGCGAGGACGTGCCGATATCGATCGGCGTGATTTTCGATATGAGCGGGAGCATGAGCGACAAGATCGAAAAGTCGCGGACCGCCGCGGTACAATTCTTCCGCACCGCTAATCCGAAGGATGAATTCCTGCTGATTAATTTCAACGATCGAGCGCAGCTTACCGGTCCGTTCACAGCCAGCGTGGATGATTTGCAGAACCGGCTGCTGTATACATCGGCAAAAGGACAAACGGCGCTGCTCGATGGAATTTATCTGGGGCTCAGCGAAATGAAAGGGGCACACAACACAAAGAAAGCGTTGCTCGTGATATCTGACGGAGGCGATAATCATAGCCGTTACACGGAGACGGACATACGGAAGTACGCAAGAGAAGCGGATGTGCAGATTTATGCCATCGGATTGTACGATCAAGGCGGCGCGCGTACCGTGGAGGAAAGCCTGGGACCGGCTCTGCTGGCCGAGCTGACGGAGATGACGGGCGGGCGAACTTTCGCGGTGACGAGTCTTACGGACATGCCCGACATCGCATCAAAAATAAGCATGGAGTTGCGCAATCAATATGTGGTGGGATACAGACCAAGCAACCGGACGCACGATGGAAAGTGGCGGAAGGTTAAGATTAAACTGCGTCCTCCCAAGGGACTTCCACCGCTCACGGTGTACTCGAGATCGGGCTATTACGCTCCCGGACATTAAGCATTTGGCGAAAGCTTCCCTCTTCTTGCTAGTGCTTCTGTGTGCCGGCCCGTGCCTGCGCGCACAAAATCCGCTACCGCCCAGCCCTCCTCCGCCGCCGACGCCTGGAACACAGGGACAAAGCACGACAATCAAAAACGTGGTGGACTTGGTGGTGTTGCACGCGACCGTGGTGGACGAGAAGGGGCAGTTCGTTCCGGACATACCTAAGGACAATTTTCGCGTTTTCGAAGACAAGATCGAACAAAAGGTGTCGGTATTCACGAAAGAAGACGTCCCGGTGACGATGGGACTGGTGATCGACAATAGCGGCAGTATGAAGGACAAGCGCGCGCAGGTGAACGAAGCGGCGTTGTCGTTCGTGCGAACCAGCAATAAGGCGGATGAAGTGTTCGTGGTGAACTTCAACGACGAATACTATCTGGACCTGGACGAAGATTTCACCAGCAATCCGGAAGAGCTGCACGAAGCGCTGGAGAAAATCGATACGCGCGGCAGTACGGCGCTGTATGACGCGATCATCGGGTCGCTGGACCATCTGAAAAAGGGACACAAGGACAAGCGCGTCCTGCTGGTGATCACGGACGGGGATGATGACGCCAGCCGCAAGGATTTTGCCTACACGGTGAAAGCGGCGGTGCAATCGAACGCGGTGATTTATGCGGTGGGCGTGTTCAGCGACGAAGATCGCAAGAGCAATAAGAAAATGGTGCGTAAATCCAAAAGGGATTTGAGCACGCTCGCGGAAGCCACCGGCGGGCTGGCATTTTTCCCGGACAATCTAGCGGATGTGGATACCGTCTGCACGGACATCGCGAGAGACATTCGCAATCAGTACACTATCGGATATTACCCGACGAACACTGCGAAAGACGGCACGTTCCGCGCGGTGAGACTGGAAGTGATTCCGCCGAAGGGGCGGGGGAAACTTTCGGTTCGCACGAGGACCGGGTATTACGCAAGCAAGACGGCGCCGGGAAATTAGGTCCGCGTCTTGCGGCAGTACGTAGGCACAGTCCAACCCACACCAACCCACGCCGTGTTCGCAATCGCTTCGTCATTGGCAAGTACTTGTGCCGGGCGCAGCATGCTGCGCCCCTACGAAACCGGACATTGCCAAGTCGCAAGCGATCCGTCGAATCTGATTCAATTAACCGTGGAGTGAATTGAGGAAGCTTGTGCCGTGGGGGATTTTCGTGGCGAAATTGTCGGCGATGGTTTGGCCCATGTCGGCGAGGGTTTCGCGAGTGCCGAGATTTGCGCCGGTGGGCGCGGCCGGAGTGTAGGCGAGGATGGGAACGTACTCGCGGGAATGATCCGTTGTGGGATTCACGGGATCGGGGTCGCAGCCGTGGTCGGCGGTGATGATGAGCAAATCCGAAGGGCGGAGAGCATGGAGAAAAGGACCGAGCAGCGCGTCAAATTCTTCCAGAGAGCGGGCGAAGCCTTCTACATCTTTGCGATGGCCGTAGAGCATGTCGAAATCGACGAGGTTTGCGAAGATTAATCCGCTGGGGCGTTGGGCGAGGGCTTCGGTGAGCTTGGCCATGCCGTCGGCATTGTTTTTTGTGGTTACATATTTTTCGACGCCGCGGCCGTTGTAGATGTCGTGAATTTTTCCCACGCCGAAGACCGGGATTTTGGCTTCCGCGAGCGCGTCGAGCAGCATGGGACGAGGCGGCTCGACGGCGTAATCGTGGCGGCGTTCGGTGCGGCGAAAATTTCCCACCTCGCCAGCGAATGGGCGGGCGATCACTCGGCCTACGAGGTTTGGGCCGTCGAGAAGTTTGCGCGCGATTTCGCACATGCGGTAAAGCTCGGCAATCGGGATCACGTCTTCGTGCGCGGCGATTTGAAACACGCTGTCGCCGGAAGTGTACACGATTGGAAATCCCGTGCGGACATGTTCTTCGCCCAGTTCCTTGATGATCTCCGTCCCCGAAGCGGGTTTGTTCCCGAGCGTGCGGCATCCGATTTGGCGCTCAAATTCTTCGATCAGTGATTTTGGAAAGCCGTGCGGATATACGGGGAAGGCCTGCTCCAACCAAATGCCGGCCATTTCCCAGTGACCCGTAGTTGTGTCCTTTCCGGGAGAAACTGTTGCACCTTTCCCGAAGCTGGCAGCGGGTTTTGCGGGAGGCTGCAAATTTGCGAGCGGTTTGATATTCGCGAGGCCTAGGCGGACGAGGTTCGGAAGTTTCAGCGGGCGGGAGCGCGCGATGTGGCCGAGGGTGTCGCGTCCGACATCCCCGTATGCGGCAGCGTCGGGCAATTCGCCGATGCCGACGCTATCGAGGACGATCCAGATCACACGGTCGAAATGTGGGTTGGCTGCGGGCACGGCGGCAGTTTAGCAGAGTGATGGGGATTTATTCGCGTCGCGGATGAGGCGTGCTGTTTTGCGTTGAAGATTTTCCGAGTCGGGACGGCGCCAATCGGGAGATTGGCGTTCCCGGGGGCACGGTCAAACGTCAGGCTATACCTGGCGACCCCGGGGACGCAGGGGAAAAATGTGTCGCACCTACGGCGCTCAATACAAATACCTAGCGCATTAGGTACCCAGCGTTTACACGCTGGGCTAGCTTATGCCGCGCCTACGGCGCTCGGACAGGGAGTTAATCGGCAAATTCGGGCTGTGAGTCAGCGAGTATCGTCAAAGTTTCGACAAGCGGGCCGGAAACTGCGGTCAAACTGTATCACTATCGGTCCAGAAGACGATTTGCCGAGCTTGACGCGGCGGCGTATAATTTTTGGTTTACACATATGGCGACGAAACCCACAGACAAACCTGCTGCTGACTCGGCTTCCGACAAGCTTCCTGGCGAGGCGGCTTCGCGCGCGGCAGTGCCTGGCGACGTGGAAGAAATACGGGTGCGCGGGGCGCGCGTCCACAACCTGAAGAATATTGATTTCGTGATCCCGCACAACGCGATCACGGTGGTGACGGGAGTTTCCGGGTCGGGCAAATCCAGTTTGGCGTTTGACACACTGTACGCCGAGGGGCAGCGGCGCTATATCGAGTCGCTTTCGGCTTACGCGCGGCAATTTCTGGAGCGGATCGAAAAGCCGGACGTGGACGAAATCACGGGAATCGCTCCGGCCATTTCGATTCGCCAAAAGAATTCGACGCGCAACCCGCGATCTACCGTGGGCACCGCGACGGAAATTTACGATTATCTGCGGCTGCTCTTCGCGCGGATCGGGCGCACGTTTTGCCTGCGCTGCGGCGAAGAAGTGCGAAGAGACACGCTGGACGAGATTGCGGCACGCGTCCTCGCGCTTCCCACCGGCCGGCGATTTTACGTTCTGTACGAGTTGAAACTAACGCCCGACGCGGCGACGAACGCGCCACAGGCAATTCGCCCGCGCAAAGCGGTGCGCGTGACGCAGGAAGCGGTTCGCGAGTCGCTGATCAGTTTGCGCAAGCGAGGCTTCAACAGGCTGTATCAAGCCGGACGGGTGTTCGAATTTTCCACACCGGAGGAATTGCTGGATGTGGATTTCACGAAGCCGGTGTATGTGGTGGTTGACCGGTTGGCGCTGGGGCCGGAGATACGTTCGCGGCTGATGGACTCCATCGAAATTTGTTACCGCGAGGGGCGCGGCGAAGCAATTCTGGAATTCGTGCCTGAAGCAGACGCTGCGCCCGAGCGACTAGTCTTTAACGAGCGCTTCGAGTGCAAGAAATGCGGCGCGACGTATCAAGAGCCGGAGCCGCGACTTTTTTCGTTCAACAGCCCCTACGGCGCTTGTCCGCGATGCCAGGGATTCGGCAACACAATTGATTTCGATATCGACCGCGTGATTCCGGATAAGAGCAAATCGCTTGCGGATGGAGCGATACAGCCGTGGACCAAGCCGCGGTATCGTCAGCTCGCGATGGACATGCGCCGGTACGCGAAGGCAAAAGGAATTCCGGTTGACGTTCCCTTCCGAGAGCTGACCGCGGCGCAGCGCGACGCCATCATTGAAGGCGACCGCAAGGAAAAGTACGAAGGCGTGCAGGGATTTTTCGGATTTCTGGAACGGAAAAAGTACAAGCTGCACGTGCGCGTGTTCCTTAGCCGCTATCGCGGGTACGCGCAGTGCCCGGACTGCCGTGGAACGCGGCTTCGCGCGGAAGCTCGCGCGGTGAAAGTTGCGGGACGGTCGATTACGGAAGTTTGCCAGATGACGGTGAAGGAAGCGCGGCCGTTTTTTGCAGGGCTGGTACTGAGTCCGGCGGAAGCGACCATTGTCGAGAAGGTTCTGGAAGAAATTCAGTTGCGGCTGCGGTTTCTGGACGAAGTTGGATTGGATTACCTGACGCTCGACCGGCTTACTTCGACGCTTTCGGGCGGAGAAGCGCAGCGCATTCAGCTCGCCACGTCGCTTGGCTCTCATCTTGTGGGAGCGCTCTACGTGTTGGACGAACCTTCGATTGGGCTGCATCCGCGCGATACAAGCCGGCTGATCGAAATCCTGAAGGGGCTGCGCGATTTGGGCAATACGCTGCTTGTGGTGGAGCATGACCCCGACACGATTCTCGGCGCCGACCATATTCTGGAGCTGGGGCCAGGCGCCGGAGAACACGGCGGGAAATTGATGTTTGCAGGCACGCGCGATGCGATGCTCGCAGATGCTCACTCGCTGACTGCGCGTTACCTTCGCGGCGAATTGAAAGTGGCATTGCCGGCGCAACGTCGCAAGACGCAGGGAAAGTTTCTGAAGATAATCGGCGCGCACAGCCACAATTTGAAGAACATCGACGTGATGATCCCGCTGGGAATGCTCGTTGCTGTGACGGGAGTTTCCGGCTCGGGGAAATCGACTCTGGTTTATGACGTTCTGTTCAAAGCGCTGCAACTGAAGCGCACGGGAGGAAACTGGCGCGAATGCTGCGATCGGTTGGAGGGTGACGGCGCGGTGACGGCGGTGGAGATGGTCGATCAGTCTCCTATTGGGCGCACGCCGCGTTCGAATCCGGCGACGTATTTGAAGGCGTTCGATCCGATACGAGAAGTTTTCGCGTCCACGCCGGAAGCGAAGAAACGCGGATTCACGCCTGGGCATTTTTCGTTCAACATTCCGGGAGGGCGGTGCGAAGCGTGCCAGGGAGACGGCACGGTCACGGTGGAGATGCGATTTCTGGCTGACGTTGAATTGATCTGCGAAGAGTGCCGCGGGACGCGTTATAAAAGCGCGGTGCTGGACGTGCGCTACAAAGAAAAGAATATTCACGATGTTCTGCAGATGACGGTGCGCGAGGCTCTCACGTTTTTCGCCGCGAATCCGAAGGTAACGGCGCGGCTGCGTGTGCTCGAAGAAGTCGGGCTGGGCTATCTGCGCCTGGGACAATCCGGCACTACGCTTTCGGGCGGCGAAGCACAACGATTGAAACTTGCGGCGCATCTTACGCGGCAGGAGAATGCGGGCATTCTGTATATTTTTGACGAGCCCACTACGGGGCTGCACTTTGACGATATTCAGAAACTGTTGACTGCGTTTCGGAAATTGATTGAAGGCGGCGCTTCGGTGCTGATCATCGAGCACAATCTTGATGTGATCAAAGCTTCGGACTGGGTGATCGACTTGGGGCCGGAAGGCGGCGAGGAAGGCGGGCGCGTGGTGGCTTCGGGAACGCCCGAGCAAGTGGCGCGGAATTCGCAGTCGCATACAGGAAAATACTTGGCGAGCGTTTTGAAGCCGCGCAATGGCGCGAATCACGTGAACGAACATTCTCCGGCGACAACTAATGGCGCGGGGCAAAGTTCGCTTCCGAACCCATGAAAGCGCTTTCGAAGTACTTGGCTTGCTGCTGGGCGCTGAGTATTTTTCTCGGCGCTGCGGCGGCCGCTTCCGCACAGACCGTTGGGACATCCAGAACGCGGATTCCGCAGGATGGCGCTGCCATTGCGCTGAATAATTTGCAGGCGCAGGCGCAGGCGGCGATGGACCGAAAAGATTACGAAGCTGCGGTGCAGGCCTACCAGGAATATCTCGCCAAGAAACCCGACGACGCGACGGTGCACTACGATCTGGGCTACGCATACACCGCGATGCAGAAGCCTGCGGAAGCGAAGGCGGAATACGAAAAAGCGATTTCGCTCGATCCCAAGATGGCTGCGGCGTATCAGAACCTGGGGCTGACGCTGCTGACGAGCGATCCCGCCGCGGCCGTTGCGCCTCTGCAAAAGGCGTCGGAATTATTGCCCGAAAATGCGCGGGCGAAATGGCTGCTGGGTACGGCGCTCGAAGCGAATGGGAAATTGGATTTGGCAATCGAACAGTATGAAGCCGCGAAAAAGCTGGATGATAAAGATCCGGACATCAGAACATCGCTTGGATCGGCGCTGCTGAAGGCTGGGCGTCCCACGGAGGCGGAAGCGGCGTTTCGGGAGGCGCTATCATTACACCCGGGGGGCGCGTCATCAGGGCAAGCGCACATCGGGCTGGCTCAAACTCTGATTGCGGAGAAAAAGATTGAAGAAGGCGCGCAGGAGCTGGCGGCTTATTTGGTGAACAGACCGGATGATGCGAATGCGCGGATGGAACTCGCCGCGGAACTTGCCGAACTGGGCAAGAACGATGAAGCTCTGGCGGAACTCGATCGCGCAACGGCGGGCAAGCCTGAAAATCTGAGGGCGCTGAAGCTGCGCGTGCAGATTGCATCGCAGAAGAAGAATTATGACGACGCGATCACCGCACTGCAGAAAGCGATTGCGCTCGCGCCGCAAGATGCGGATCTGGCCGCGCAGCTCGGGCATATCTATCTGGAGAAGAAAGATTACACGAACGCGGTGAACGAATTGATCGTCGCGTTCAAAATGAATCCGACATCGAACGACGTACTCGCAGAGCTGGTTACCGCGCAGTACCTGAATAAGAATTATTCGGGAGCGCTGAAAGCTTTGGATGTGCTTTCGCAGCGGAAAACACTGCCGCTGGGGAGCTGGTTCATTCGCGCGACCTGTTACGATAAACTAGGGCAGCCGGCCCAGGCGCTCGACGCGTACAAGAAATTTCTAGAGCTGAACACGGACTTGAACAATGATATGTACTTCGAAGCTTCGGCGCGCGTTCGGACTCTTACACGCGAGGTCAAGAAGAAGTAGGTTCCAATCCGGCGTTTTCCGCGTGATGGGAATCGCGCTCGCGATTGCAGTCTGGACTGTCACCGGCGCTGCTTCCTTTGCTTTGCCCCCACCGAAGGCGATGCTGGCGTCGAACAGCACTGCAGAGTTACGCGCGAGGTTTGATGGAGAGACGGACCCCGTTCGCAAGGCCAAGCTCCTGGTTGCTCTGAGCGAAGCGGAATTCCGGGATGTTCTAAAAGATACTGAGTCGGAAGATTTCGGAGCGGCGCTGGCGATTTTTCAGCGGTATCGCGACGAAGCGCAGGCCTGCCAAAAAGCTCTGGAGGGAAAAGAGCCGGACCCCGAAAAGCATCCAAACGGATTCAAACAGCTTCAAATTTCGTTGCGGGAGTCGCTGCGACGTCTGAGCGACATCATCGTGGAGTTGCCAGCGGACGAGCAGAAACCGTTTCTCGATGTGCGGCGGGATTTGGAACAAATGGACCGTCAATTGATTCATGAGCTTTTCCCGCGCAGGCCGCAAGGGGAACCAGATCCACAGCCGGACACGCCGAAACTTCAGGGGTGAAGGATGAAGTGGCGCAGGATAAATTCCGTCGTGTTGTCAGCGGCGCTGATTTCCACGCTGTCCCCGGCGCGTCGAGCAAATGCCGCGCCTCAAAAGAAAGAGTACCTGACGGACTCGGAATCGGACAAAATCCGCGAAGCGGTGGAACCTGGCGAGCGGATTAAGCTGTACATCTCGTTCGCGGAAGATCGCCTGAAGAAATTTCAATACGAACTGGCGCGGCAGACTCCGGACCGGCGCCGCGGTGAAATGCTCAACAGCCTGATGAACGATTACGCTGGATGCGTGGATGATGCGGCGGATCAGATCGGCCTGGCGCGGGAAAAACAGGCGGATATTCGAGCTTCGCTGAAGACTTTTAAAGCAAGAGGAAAGGATTTTTTGGAAACGCTCCAAAAACTCGACCAGGGCGGGCCTGAACTCGAGACTTATAAAGATACGCTGGAAGACGCCATCGAAGGCACGAAGGACGCGCTCGCGGATGTGGATGAAGCTGAAAAAGAACTCTCACCGGCACCGGTGCGGAGAAAGCCTTCATGAGGGCGCGGCTACGGCGCGATCCTGGTTCAACGAACCGAGCAAATAAAAATCAGCTCAAAACAAAACTTGTTCCCGGCGGCGAACGCATTTTTCAGCGCATCTACACGCGGCTGGGATGCGAAGGGCGGCCACCATATTTCGTGGTCGAGTTTCATCCTTACACCGGGCTGACGCTAACTGTTCGCGTGCGCGAGGATACGGCTTACGTGCGCCTTTCGGACGCACTGCACGACGCGCCCACTTCAGTGGTGGAAGCGGCGGCGGCGATTTTGCTTGGGCGCTTGTACCGGCGTCAACCGCCGAAGGACATGCTTGAAATTTACCGGCAATTTTCCTATGCGCGAAGCACGCGAGAGCGTTTGCATCGTTTGCGGCAGCACCGTGCCCGTCGCGTGGACCACCGGCCCGCTGGAGCGCACCACGATCTCGCTCCATTGTTCGCCAGCTTGAATCAGAGCTACTTTCAGAATTTGCTTCCGCTGCCGCGGCTGAGTTGGAGCAAACGAGGATGGCGTTCGCTGCTGGGCTGCTTCGATCCTGCGTTGCGGCAGATCGTTCTAAACCGCGAACTGGACCGCGAAACCGTTCCCGAATATGTGGTGGCCTACGTGCTGTACCACGAAATGCTGCACTTGAAGCATCCGATGAAGTTCGCGCGATGCCGGCGCGAATCCCATTCACCGAGTTTTCGGAAGGAAGAGAAGATATTTCGCGATTATCAGCGCGCGATGAAGTTTCTCGATCGCTTCCCATCTCGCTAGCGAGGATTTACCAGAAATTGCTCGCACGCGACTCTTTTGGGCGGTGGAAACTGAAAGCGGCGGCGGACGATTTGCGACGAGGGGCGGAGCTAATTTTTCGAGAGTTCCGCGATTTTCTTCTGAACTTTCTTGGCGTCGGGCGCGTCTGGAAAAACCTGCAAATATTCCTTGTAATAATGTAGCGCTTCGGATTTGTCGCCTTTTTTTTCGTAGATTTCAGCGATCAGAAGTCGAGGCTTGGCAAAATTGGGGCGCAGACGAATGGCGTCTTCAAATCGCCCGATAGCGGCGTCCATGTCGCCCTTGTGCATGTAGAAAGTGCCCACGTCGATATCCTGCGCGGCGTGGAAAGGGTCCCACGCGGGGTTATCTTCGGGCGGCAGTACTCCCGGTTTGGCCTCCGTGGAAGATTTGGACCCTGGCGTGGCTGCATCTTTTTTCGGCACAGGCGAAGTAGTGGGGTCGGGCTCAGACGGGTCACCGGTCTGTGTGGGCTTCGACGAGGAAGATTCTCCCGGTCCTAGCGGCGGAGGCTGCGGCGCTTGAGACTTCGGCTGCTGATCCGCCGGCGGTTGAGGTTTTTGCTGCTGCGGATCCTGGGGCTGCTGGAAAGACCAAGCCGGATGGCCGCACACGGCAATCATTAAGGCGAGTTTTAACGCCAAACGTAGCATCAGCCTGCTTGAATTTGTTGCGTTTGCTATCATTAAAGTTGTCCAGCGGACGGCAAGCCGTACCCGCTGTTTACGTGTACCCGATGATATTGTAGCGCACCGATGGAAATCCGCGAAAAAGTTGCCAATCTGCCCACGCAGCCAGGGGTGTATCTGTTTCGCGACGCTGCTGGAACCGTCCTGTACGTGGGGAAAGCGCAGTCGCTGAGGAACCGCGTCCGATCCTACTTTTTGGATAAGGCTATCGAGGATGCGAAGACCGGCTCGTTGATGCGCGAAGTCGCGGACGTGGATTACATCGTGGTGGACAACGAAAAAGAAGCGCTGGCGCTCGAAAATAACCTGATCAAGCAGTACAAGCCGAAGTTCAACATATTGCTGCGCGACGACAAAACGTATCCTTACATTCGCTATACCGCGTTTGAACAGTATCCGCGGGTTTATGTGACGCGCCGTTTGAAGAAAGACGGCTCGATTTACTTTGGCCCTTACTTCCCCGCTGGACTTGCGTATCGCATGGTTCATTTGATTCACAAAAACTTTTTGGTTCCGTCCTGCACCGTGGACCTCACGCGCAATCATCCGCGGCCATGTTTGCAGTATTACATTCATCGGTGCCTGGGCCCTTGCGTGAAGGAACTGGTGACCGACGAACGGTACGCCGAGGCGGCACGCGACGTCCGACTATTCCTCGAAGGGCGGCGCAGCGATTTGGCGAGCAGCGTCGAAAAGCGCATGCAGAGCGCATCGGAAGACGAGCGCTACGAAGAGGCTGCGGGCTATCGCGATCTTCTGCGAACGCTAACCGAAATGGAAGAGCGACAGAAAATCGCCGCAGCTTCGGGTGACGACACTGATGTTCTCGCCTGGTACGCGGAGCCGCCGCAAGTTGCGGTAAACCTTTTTCACTTGCGAGGCGGCCGGGTGGTGGACCGCCGGGATTTTTACTGGGAAGAGCTGGAAGAATTCGATCCCGCCGAGTTTCTGCCATCGCTACTAAAGCAGCTTTATCTGGATGCGGCTTATCTGCCGCGTTATATCAACACGCCGATGGGATTTGAAGACTGCGAATTGCTGGAAGAAGTTCTCACCGAGCGCGCGGGGCATCGCGTGGAAATCATGAATCCGCAGCGCGGGCAAAAACACGCTTTTCTTGAATTGGTGGAAAGAAACGCGAAGCAATCATTCATCCAGCGTTTCCGCGTGCTGAAGCCAAGCTCGAAAGCGATTGTGGAGGCGCTGGAGGCGGCGCTGGGACTGCCCGGGCCGCCGGAAAGAATCGAGTGCTTTGATATTTCGCACATTCAAGGTTCGGACACGGTGGCGTCCATGGTGGTGTGGGAATCCGGGCGCATGAAAAAATCCGAATATAGGAAATTTATCATTCGCGGCGAAGCCATGGCGGACTGCGCGGACAAATCCGAGGGTTTGCTTCGCGATGATTTCGCCAGCATGCAGGAAGCGGTCGAGCGCCGGTATCATCGGTTGCAAAATGAAGGCAAACCGCTGCCGAGCCTGATTTTGATTGATGGCGGAATCGGCCAGCTACACGCCGCGGCGAAGGCGCTGGAAAAACTTGCGATCATCAATCAGCCGCTCGCGAGCATCGCCAAAAAAGAAGAAATTCTTTACGTGCTTGGAAAGGAAGACGAGCCCATCGTGCTCGAACACCACTCGCCGGTGCTGCATTTGATCCAGCAGATTCGCGACGAAACGCATCGATTTGCGGTGACGTTCCATCGGCAGCGCCGGTCGAGCCGGAGACTGCGCACCTCGCTGACGGAAATTCCCGGTGTGGGGGAGAAGACGGCGCGGAAGTTGTTGCGCCGTTTTGGCAGCGTTGCTCGCTTGAAACAGCTCACGGTAGGCGAACTCGCTTCCGAACTGCCGCGGGCGCGCGCCGAACGCATCTACGTCGCGCTGCGAGCAGGCGATTCGCCTGTTTTGGAGCCTCCCGCAGCCGAGTCGCAACATTAGGCTTGTCTGAGAATCGGCGGCATCGGCTTGGCCGGCTGGTACTGAGATTCTCGCGCGAATCTAATGTTTTCGCGGCATTGATTGTGCGCGGGGGCTATGCTAAGGTCGAATTTGATACACTCAATTTTGGAGGTGCTTTATGAGCGATAGCGGGGCTGGTGCGAAGGTAAGTTATTTTCTCGCAGGGCTTGGAATCGGGGCGCTTGTGGGTATTTTGTTTGCGCCGAAATCAGGCGAGGAAACGCGGGAATATTTGACGTCGAAGGCTGACGAAGGCCGAGACTACGCGCAGCGTAAAGCGCGGGAACTTCGCGAACGCGCGGAAGACTTGATCGAGCGCAGCAAAGAAATCATGGACCGCCAGAAAGAAGGCGTAGCGGCGGCAGTGGAAGCCGGCAAGGACGCCTACAGGCGCGAAGCGAAAGCCTAGCAAACTGGTTCAAGGAATCTCATGAACGTTTGGATTCAGGCATTTATTGTGATCGCGGCGGTCGCCATCGTGATTCAGATGGCGATCCTACTGGCGATCTTGCTCTCGATGAAAGGCGCGATCGAAAAATTCTCGAAGATCGCCGACGACTTGACCGGGCGTATCGATCCGATACTCGTGCGCACGAATCGCATCCTGGAAGATTCTGAAGACAAGATCGCGAGCATCATGGCTGACGGCGCCGAGGTGACGCGCATGGCGCGCGGACAAGCGCAAAAAATCGACCGCGTGTTTACGGATTCGCTGGAGCGAGTGCGCGTTCAGGTGATCCGCCTGGATCAAATCCTCAGCGGCGCACTCGAGGTGATCGAAGACACCGGGACGAAAGTTCGCAACACGCTGTGGGGACCTGTGCACCAGGTTTCCGCGGTGCTGAAGGGCGTGAAGGTTGGAATTGATGTGTTGCGCGGAGTACAGCGGCGGGCGGAACCTGACGGCGCTCCTCAGGACGAAGAACTCTTCATCTGAAGTAATTCTCGCAGGAAATCTCCAGTACCGATTCGTTTCACATTCTTAATGTCTTACGCGCATTTGCGCTCAATCAGGTGTCAGCGAATCCAGCCGCCGCCTAAAACCTGTTCGCCGGAATAGAATACGGCGGCTTGGCCGGGAGTGACGGCGCGCTGCGGCTCGCGAAAGGAAATTCGCGCGGCGGTGGCGTCGAGCGGAGTGATTTCGGCGTCGGCGGGCTCGTGGCGGTTGCGGATGCGGACTTTCGCGTTTAGTGTGCCGTCGGGGATGGCATACGGAATCCAATTCACGTCGCGGACTTCGCACACTGTGCTGCGAAGCTCGCAATCATCGCCGACGACCAGGCGGTTCTTTGCGCGATCGAGCGCGACGACGTACATGGGGCGGCCTTCCGAGATGCCCAGGCCCTTGCGCTGGCCGACGGTGTAGCGATGCAGGCCGTTGTGCCGGCCGAGAACTTCGCCGGCCGTTGTGACGATATCTCCTGCGTCTTCTGGGAGCTTCTTTCCCTGCTCGTGCAAATATCCTTCGATGAAGCGGACGTAATTTCCGGTCGGCACAAAACAAATTTCCTGGCTCTCGGGCTTTCCGGCGACGGGAACTTGCAGGCGATGAGCGATGTCGCGCACTTCGTTTTTGGAAAGCTCGCCGAGGGGAAAATCGGTGCGCGCAAGCTGTTCCTGAGTGAGACCGAAAAGAAAATAAGTTTGGTCCTTGGACTCGTCCACGGCGCGCAGGAGTTCGTAACGTCCGGTGGCGGGATTGTGGCGCACGCGCGCGTAATGTCCGGTGGCGATGCGTTCGGCGCCAATCTGGCGAGCGGTGACGAGCAACTGATCGAACTTCACGTGATTGTTGCAGAGCGTGCACGGAATCGGAGTGCGGCCTTCGAGGTAGTCGTCCACGAAAGGACGGATGACGTTCTTTTCGAATTCGCGCTCGAAATTGACCACGTAAAACGGGATGCCGAGGTGCTCGGCGACGCGGCGTGCGTCATAGACATCGTCAATCGAGCAGCAGCGATGCTGCGCGGGCTCAGCAGACTGGAGCTGCGGGAGGCGGCGCTGGTTCCAAAGCTGCATGGTGAGGCCGATGATGGATTGGCCGCGCTCGTTCATGATCGCGGCGACGGTGGAGCTGTCCACGCCACCGCTCAGGGCGACTGCAACAGGTGCAACGGCGCCGGGAGCTGTGGTCAACGTGGAAAGGGTGTCCGGGGTGGCGGAAATTTCGCTGCAGTTTGCGGCAACGACGGAATGAAGAGGCTCGAGTTGTGTGAGTGAATTTGACATGACGGATTTACCGGGCGTGCACCGCAGCTACGCTGCGCGGCGACAAGGCGCGCAATCGTTCGACTGTTGCGGGGATGGTTGCGATTGCGCGATCGATCTCGGCGGCGGTGGTCGCGCGGCCGAGACTGAAACGCAAACTCGAACGCGCTTCCTCGGGTGAGAGGCCAATTGCGAGCAGAACGTGCGACGGCTCAACCGCGCCGGAGGAGCAAGCCGCTCCGGTGGAACAGGCGATGCCTTGCAGATCGAGAGCGATTAATAGGGCTTCCCCACCGGCAGCGGTGAAAGCCAAGTTCGTTGTGTTCGCAATGCGACGGCTGCGGTCGCCGTTGACGTGCACCGACGGCAGCGAGTTGAGCAGCGTTTCTTCCAGACGGTCGCGCAGATTTTCGATTCGCGCCGCGTCGGCTTCCAGATTTAGTTTTGCCAGCTCGGCCGCTTTGCCGAAGCCGACGATGCCGGGAACATTTTCGGTGCCGGGACGGCGGTCGCGTTCGTGATGGCCGCCGTGAAATTGAGGCTCAAGCGGCGTTCCCGTGCGAACGTAGAGCGCGCCAACACCTTTGGGTCCGTAGATTTTGTGCGCGGAGATGGAAAGCAAATGCACGCCGAGACGGTTAACGTTGAGCGGCAACTTCCCTGCCGACTGCACTGCGTCGCAATGAAAATAAACTTCGGCTTCGGCGGCGATGCGGCCGATTTCTTCGATGGGCTGGATGGTGCCGAGTTCGTTGTTCGCGTGCATGACGCTGATCAGAATCGTGTCGGGACGCAGCGCGCTGCGAATTTCTTGAGGATCGACGATACCCGAAGCGCCAACCGGAACGTAAGTGACGTCAATGCCCTGCTTTTCGAGCGCCTGGGCAGCGTTCAGAACGGCGTGATGCTCGATGGCAGTGGTGATGATGTGCCTGCGCGAGTGATCTGAAGCTGCGACGGAACCGAACAAAGCGAGATTGTCAGATTCGGTACCGCCGCTAGTGAAGACAATTTCGGCGGGCTTTGCGCCGATCAGATCGGCGACAGAATCACGAGCTGCGTCCACTGCAGAGCGGCCGCGCTGGCCAGATGAGTGAATCGAGCTGGCGTTGCCGAACTTTTCGGCGAAGAACGGGAGCATGGCATCGAGGACCGCGCGGTCGACGGGCGTGGTCGAGTTGTGATCTAGATAGATGTACATGGCTGTAGCGCCGAGACAACCAGAATAGCGGCTGGGCGGCTCGGTAGCAAGAGAGACGTCAGCTGGGGGGGGAGTTTCGTGGCTTGGAGAGCCCCTTCTCGTGGGAACCAAGTTCCTAAACACGTTTGCAACCTCTGAAGGCTTGGGGCATTCTCACAGACCGTTCGGCTAGCCTATACTTTGCAAATGAACGCACAGCGCCGCGAAAAAACACTGATGCTGATCACTGCGATCGTTTTCGTGGGCGCAGGCGGATTTGTGAGCGCGAGGACCGATGGCGCGTCCAGCGACGGGGTTCGACCAGCGCAAGTCAAGGAAGAAATCGCGCTCGGTGGATTTTATGTGGTGACGCAAGCGGTCTCGGATAAGGGAACTCCTTGGGCGGATAAAATTCTGGATGTGCGGGCGGAGGTGGGAGGCGTGCGCGTGCGCGAGATTCGAATTGCGCCGATGAACCGAAATTGCGCGCATAACGTCACGGTAAAAGCAGTGGAGCGATTGCTGCCGAATACGACGGTGGCCAAGGTGGCCGGGAAATTCAAGCTGTGCTCGTACCCGGATGATGACTTCGCCGGAGTGATTCAGGTGGCCCGGCGGGACTACATCGAATCGGACAGTATTGGGACCTCGGCGAGCCATACAATCGTTGCAAAATGCGGAACGCAGGAAAGATTGTACGAGCTGCCTTATCCGGAGACGTTGAAATTCGAGGCTTTGAAAATGGCGGATTCGCGGATCACGGCGCTGTGGGATTTGGCGGACGATGTGGAAGAGCGGGCGTTCGGCAAAGATTTTTCGTTTGGCGGAGCCACCGCGGCGCAGAACAGGGAGCGACAAGAATTGGGAGCGAAGTTCGTTCCGGAGATTATGGGCGGCAAGTTTGACTCGGGATTCCCGGACAGCACCTGCGCGTTTGCTGAGTGCCGCGTCCACAATGCAAAATCGGCGCTCCAGGGATACAGCGGAGTGATCGATGAAAAAGATCCTGCGTTTGTGGAAGTGCTGAATGCGGCCACGCTGCATCTGGCGAAAGCCGATCTTCCCGCGTATCCCCGAGAGGCACAGAACGCGCACGCGAAGGGCGAAGTGCGTCTGAAGATATTTTTCGATCCGGCGACGGGGCTGGTGACGAATGTGGAGCCTCAGGCCGGCGACGAGAAACTGCAAGATGCTGCGGTGAAAGCTGCACAGACTTGGGAGTTTCAGACTCGGAGCGCGCTGAAGTCTCCGGTGGAAGCAACCCTGCGATTTGGATTTCGCTGCCCTACGAACTGAAAGCCCGTTATCTGCGGCATTTTTACGGCGTATGAGGTGGAGAGGGCAGGTCTGCGCGAATTAGCGCCTCGACGCGGTTCCAAACTTGCGGGTCGCATTCAATTTCCGTGTGAGTCAGTGAAAGGTTGCGGTCCCACCAGGAGTAATCACCGTAACAGGTAACCGGATGAGCTTTGTAGTCAAAGCGAAAATTTCCGATGATGCGCGTACGGGAGGGATCCGCTGCGCGGATTTCGGCTCGGCCGTGAGGGCGGCCGTCGGGCTGATAGAAATTGGCGGCTTGAGCCACATTCGCCGGAATGACGCCGTCAGCCTCACCGAGCTTCTCGACGCTGTCGACTTGGACGGTCAGAAGCACCGGGATGCCATCCGATTCCAATTTGCGCGCCAAGGTGATCGCTTCCGAGGCTCCCCAGCTATGGCCGTACAGAATGATCCGGGCATTCTGCTTTTGCTCGGGCGTTAATTTTCCAGTGTCGTCGGTATCCAAGAGCTGCAGGATTTTGTCATAGGCGAACTTCCCACGATGATTTTCAAAGACTTCCACGTACACACCAGAGGAATAATCCTGGCGGAGGCGAGCGGCGAGCTGAACTTCACTGTGAACGTAATTGTTGCGGCGGACAAATCCTCCGACGAAGCCGATTACGATCACCGGCGAACGCGGCGAATCCACATCGGCCGGGAGAGAATGTGCCGGGGACGGTGCTGGGCCGGAGGCAAAGATGGTCCAGAGGAGCAAGGCAGAGACTGAAAATAACTTTTGGGTTCGAAGCATTGCGTCCAACAATCATAACAAAAAGAAGCGAGACACGGAGCGGGATGGAAGAGTATTGCGTACGGTGGCTAACGGGCGGGCGCGTCGAATGCTCCTGGATCTTCCGGCCAAGCAGCGGTCAGGGCCAATCCCACCGCGATACCTACAGCAACCTCGATGAAACGATGGACGGCGACTATCCACGCGGGAGCGGGACGCGCGGTGAGCATAATGATTGCGAGCGTAATTCCGGCAAACCGGTAGGCGGCTTTATCAAGCCGCAGAGCGGCGCACAGGATTCCCATAAGGAATATTCCGATGGCGAATATCGCTGTGTTCGAGCCAAAGTATGTGGCGAACAACGCTCCGGCTGCGGCGCCAATCGCGCTGCCGGCGAAGCGCTGCCATGAAATGGTCAGCGCTCCGCCAAGCGAGGACTGCATAACGACCAATGTCGTGATCGCTGCCCAGTAAGCTTCGGGCAGTTTGAAAAGCCGGGCGATCAATAGAGAAGCGACTGCGGCGATAGTCGTTCGCAAAACGTGTATCACGGCATGTCGGGTAACCCTCAGCGGGATCGGATTGTTCGCGCCTGCCATACGGCCTCCTGAACCGCGTCTAGTTTAGCTTGTGACAAAGCCGAGGCAAGCAACGGCTTTGCAGAGCGGCGTTTTCGTCGGCGGGAAAAAACGCCAGCAAGGCCTGCAGTACACTCGTGAAACATTTGCGGCCAGGGCGCGTACTATTAGGCAAGAGAGGTGGGCGATGGACCAGAGCGAGAGACCCCGGCGGCGAGGCTCAATTACCGGCGCGCTATTCCTAATCGGGCTTGGGATTTTCTTTCTGTTGATGAATCTGATGCCGGGCTTCGACCCGTGGACAACGCTGTTTCGCTATTGGCCGATCGTATTGATACTTCTCGGGCTGGGGAAGATTTGGGACGCGCAGCGGATGCGTCAAAATCCGGATCTGGGGGATGGAGGATCTTCCGGCACCGTGGTGGCGCTACTTGTTTTTCTCGCGATACTGGGTTTGGCGGTCACGGTGGGCAGACACGGAAGAGAAGCGACGGTCCATTCCACTCAAGCGATTGAACTGCAAGGCGCAAAATCAGTGAATACCGAGATCTCCATGCCTACCGGCCATTTGATTTTGACCGGAGGGTCGAGCCGCTTGCTCGATGCTGATTTCGACTACCGCGCGGTAGAGGGAAAGCCGCGCGTCGATTATTCCGTTAGCGGTGATAGGGGGCAGCTTGACGTGACGCAAGAAGAAAAACACATTCACCTTGGAAGCAGGCGCAACGATTGGACGCTGCGCTTTGGCAACGCCATCCCGCTGGACTTGAAGATTGAATTGGGTGCGGGCAAGAGCGATCTGAATCTGGCGGGTGTGAACGTGGCGCATCTGGAAGTGAACATGGGCGTCGGACGAATGGACTTGGACCTGACGGGAGAACGAAAACAAGACTTACAAGTGGATATTCAAGGCGGCGTGGGATCGGCGGAAATCAGGTTGCCGAAAAATGTGGGAGTGCACGTGAATGCGTCCGGCGGGATCGGCAGCGTGAATGCGCAAGGACTACGGCACGAAGGTAGTTCCTACGTGAATGATGTTTATGGCAAGACCCACACAACGATTCAGGTGAATATTCAGGGCGGCGTGGGAGAAATTAGCCTGATCGAAGAGTAGGGTGCGAGTCGCGAGGCTGGCCCGGCCACGCTGCAGAAGACAAAAGCAGATCCCTTGCCGCCGTTCGCAAAAAAACGCGACCGGGTTCGGGATGACAAAACGTTTCACTGTGCTCCGGATTTGTCCATAAAACTGGCCTGATCGCTTTTCATTTTCTTCAAACCTTCCATAGGCAAATAAACCATGTGGCCGGAATCGTAGGTGGCGTAGGAAACGTTGCTGCGGTATTTCTGCGGCAGGTCCAGATGGTCGATGGTGTAATTCGCAGCGAAGTACGGAGTGGCCAAATCGTAGTAGCCTTCCATTACTAGAATTTTCAGGTACGGATTTTTCACGATGGCTTGGCGAATTGCAGATGCAGTATCCGGAAACCCTTGAATCGCCGATCCCCAGTCCCATTTGGCAAATCCGGCTTCTTGCGCAAAGGTGTAGTACGGCATGTCGGTTTTATAACCTAGCTCGGTCCGCAAATAATTGTTGAGGACAGAAGTGAACGGCGGTTCGGTGGCGGGACCGGTGGGGTCGTAAAACCGCGTGTCGAGGAGGCCCTCAGGATCCGGGCCGGTGAAGCGGCCATCCAAACGGCCGACGCGGACCTTTTGATCGATGAGCAAATAGTGCGTAAATTTTCCGACGTCGATGCGCAGGTTGGCTTCATCGATCACTTCTTTGGTTAAGCCGGTGAAGCGAGACAACTGATCGATTATCTTTTGCCGCTCTTCGGGCGTGAGCGCATCGCCTTTTGCCAGCGCTTGCGCGTAATCGCCGGACGCAAACTTTTCGGATTCTTGTCGGGCCTTGGTCATGTCCTGGGCGAGATCGGCGGGAAGCTTGTGATGGTATCCGGCGATCATGGTGAAAGACGGGAGCAGGAAGACGTAAGGCTCGTCATTCGTTTTATTGTCTTCCAGGGTCTGGAAGTTCAGAACCATCGAGAGCAGGGTGATGCCGTTAAACGAAATTCCCTGGTCGGCAAGGTAGCCTGCGATGCCAGCTGCGCGCGTGGTTCCGTAGCTCTCGCCTAAAATATACAGTGGCGAACTCCAGCGCTCGTTGCGCGTGATGTACAGGCGAATGAATTCGCTGAAGGCTTCGATATCGCCCTTCACTCCCCAAAACTTTTTGAACATTTCGGCGTCAGCGGCACGGCTGAATCCGGTGCCGATGGCGTCGATCATCACCAGATCAGTTTTGTCGAGCAAGGTGTAAGGATTGTCTTCAATGCGATAAGGGGCGGGCGGCATGAAGCCTTCCGGCTGAAGCACTACTTTGCGCGGGCCTAGCGCGCCCATGTGCAGCCAGATGGTGGACGATCCGGGGCCGCCGTTGAACGCGAACGTCAGCGGACGCTTGGCCGCGTCTTGCCCATCCAGGGTGTAAGCGACAAAAAACATTTGGGCTTCGATTTTTCCATCGCCACGCTTGATCGGAAGCCGGCCTGTGGTTGCTGTGTATTTCAGCAGCTTGCCGTCAACGGTGATTTCGTGATGAGTGACCACCGGCGCGATTTCCGTCATGTCGTAGTGCTCTTCCTTGTCGTTCGCTTTGTCGCCGGCTTCTTTCGGCTTCTGGTCCGGAGAAGGGGTTGCTGCAGGCGCGGTTGTCGTGGTCGGAGAAGTTTTGTTTTCGGCTGGCTTGGTTGCCGCTTGTGATGCAGGCTTCTTCGTATTGGCCGGGGGCGGGGTCGCGTTTGATTGAGCTAATGCCGCGCCTGACATTAAAAATGAAAGCACCACTGCCGCGATCAAAGAACGCATATAAGCCCTCCCATCGAGATTCCGCTTTCTGCCTGAAAGCGGCGACAGTCTATATCAACTCGTTCGCCAAACGAAAGTGCCGATGCGCTAAGAAAAGTTGACCATGGGCGTTACTGAATAGCGCAGGGTGCCTTGACACGAGTGCGGGCGGGCGTTAGCGTCAAAAGGAGCGCGCTTGCCACATCCACGGCGTTGAAAACCACGGGAGCAGACCTTGACGCGGCCTATCATCACATTGACGACGGATTATGGAACGAACGACCATTTGGTTGGAGTGCTGAAAGGTGTGATTCTGAACATCAATCCGGAAGTGAACATCGTGGACATTACGCACAGCATTCTGGCCCACGACATTCTCGACGGAGCGCTGACGCTTAGCCAGGCGTACAAATATTTTCCTTCCAAGACGATTCATCTGGTGGTGGTTGACCCCGGCGTGGGAACGGCGCGGCGGCCGATACTGGTGGCCGGCGACACGCATTATTTTGTCGCGCCTGACAACGGGGTGCTGTCGGCAATTTACGATCAGTCGGAATCGCTCTATGTGTGGAATATCACGTCGGAACATTATTTCAGGCAGCCGGTGAGCAACACGTTCCACGGGCGCGATATTTTTGCGCCGGTGGCGGCGTGGCTATCCAAATCGTGGCAGACGGCGAGTTTTGGCGAGGAGATCACGGACTTCGTTCGTTTTGCTATTCCCAAGCCGAAGGTTTCCGGGAACACGGTCAAGGGGATCGTTCTGCGCGTGGATAATTTTGGCAACCTGATTACAAATGTGACGGCGGAAATTGTGCCTGCGCTGATTACGCCGGATGCGAAATTTACGATTCGTGTTGGTAACGCTGCGGTGACGAAAATCGTTCCGACTTTTGCGCAAGGCACGGCGGCCGAGCCGTTCGCGATTATCGGGTCGAGCGGGTACGTCGAGATTTGCGTGAATAAAGGCAGCGCGGCTCGAGCGGTAGGGGCGGGGCGCGGGGCAGAAGTCACCATGGAGCTAGGCTAGCAACGACTCACACGGCGGACGCGTGTGCTTAATCCTCGGAACAAATCTTCAGCGGACCAGAGTCGTGACGATCAAGTAGGCGCGCATGTGCGGGTCCATCCAGTCGCGCAGTGCGTCGCCTAGAAGATTGAACGCGAGGACAGCGGTCATTACCGCTAGCGCTGGAAAGATTACGAGATGCGGCGCGTCGAATAAGTGGCCGCGTGCGTCGTTCAGCATGGCTCCCCAGCTTGGCATCGGCGCAAGAACTCCCACACCCAAGAAACTTAGAGTGGATTCAGCGAGAATCGCGCCAGCCATGGCGATAGTCGCTTGCACGAGCACGGGCTGCAAAATATTCGGCAGCAAGTGACGCAGGAGAATGCGAGCGTCAGACGCACCCACGGAGCGAGCTGCCAGGACGTATTCCATTTCTTTGGCTTGCAGAATTTGAGCGCGAGCGAGACGGGCGTAGCCGGCCCAGCCGGTGACGACTAGCGCGAGAATAACTTTGCCCAATCCTGGACCAAGAAAAGCAGCGAAGGCGATGGCCAGGAGAATCCCCGGAAATGAAAGAAAAGCGTTAATCAGAACTATATTCACGAGGCGGTCGAGCCAGCCGCCAAAATATCCTGCGAGAGCGCCTATCGCAAGCCCCACGATTCCTGCACCTAGCACCACGCTTACGCTGACGATCATCGAGACGCGCGCGCCGTAAATGATACGCGAAAGAATGTCGCGGCCTAGCTCGTCGGTTCCCATCCAGTGCGCGAGGCTGGGCGCTTCAAGACGTGCGGGAAGGTTTTGCGCCGTCGGGCTAGCGGGCGCGATCCACGGAGCTCCCAGCGCGATGATGACGAGAAGCAAGGTCAGCGCTACTCCCCAGCGCCCCGGGCCACTTTGGCGAAGAAAATCGCGCAGGCCGTTCATTCGAATCGCACCCGCGGGTCCGCCAACGCGTAAACCAAATCGGTTAGGAGATTTACGAAAACGTAAGACACGGCAATCATCAGAATGCAACCCTGTAACAAAGGATAATCGCGCGCGCCGATGGCTTGGACGGCGAGGCGTCCGATTCCAGGCCAGGAAAAAATGGACTCGGTGACGATAGTGCCGGCGAGCAGCGTGCCGAATTGCAATCCGAGGATGGTGATGATTGGAATCAGCGCGTTGCGAAAGGCGTGGCGGAAGAGAACGGCGGACTCCGAGAGTCCTTTGGCGCGCGCGGTACGAACGTAGTCGCTGGAAAGCTCTTCGATCACCGAAGTGCGCACCATGCGGGTGAGAATTGCTGCGAGCGCCGCGCCGAGAGTAACCGCCGGCAGAATCAGATGCGGCAAACCGCCGCGGCCGGAAACAGGAAGCCAGCCGAGTATTACGGAGAAGACGAGAATCAGCACAGGGCCGAGCGCGAAATTCGGCACGGAAAGCCCAAACAAGGTGAAAACGCCGACGGCGTGATCAGCCGACGTTCCACGACGCTGGGCAGCGAACAAGCCCGCGGGAATTCCGATTCCGACGCAGACGAGCAAGGCCACAAAAGCGAGTTCGAGCGTGGCGGGATAATGCGAAATCACAACTTGCAGCACGGGCTGTTGAAAGCGAAATGATTCGCCGAGGTCGCCGTGCGCGATGCCCTCGAGGTAGCGCCCGTATTGCACCGGAAGAGGCAGGTCGAGGCCGAGCGTGTGGCGAAGCTGCTGCAGATCGTCCGCGCGCGCGCCTTCGCCCAACATTTGCGCAACGGGATCGCCGGGAACGATGTGCGCGAGCATAAAAACCATGGTGAGGATGAGCCAGAGCGCGGGGATAGCGAGCAAGAGACGGAATGAGAGATAGCGGATCATTTTCCGCGACGCGCTTTTGCAGCGACCTTCTTTTCGGGGCGCGGTTCCGGAGACGCTTCCGGAGATACGGCGAACATATTTTTCTGCTCGACGGTTGGCGCTGCGGGCGTTTCGGCGGCGGGGGCTGCTGCACTCGCAGCCGCGGCATTCGCGGCCGGTACGCTCAACGATTTGATTTTAACGCGCGACACGCGGCGATGTTCCATTTCCATCACGGTGAAACGAAAACCGTCCGCTTCGAAACTTTCTCCACCGCGCGGGATGAAGCCGAGCCGGTTCAGGACGAAGCCGCCGATCGTTTCGTAAGAAGGATCGTCGGGCAGGATGATGTTGTATTGCGTCTCCAGGTCACGCACTTTTATCGCGGCGTCAAAAATCATTCCGCCGTCGGGCAAAAGCAGCGGGTGCTCGACTACGTCGAACTCATCGTGAATTTCGCCGACCATTTGCTCGAGAATGTCTTCCAGCGTGGCAAGCCCTAGAATGCTGCCGAATTCGTCAACCACCATCGCAAGACCGGTGCGCCGCGAGCGAAACTCGACCAAAAGTTCGCTGACAGGCTTCGTCTCCGGGACGATGAGCACGTCGCGCAACATGCTGCGGAGCTGGAATTCCACGGGAGGAAGATGCTCTTCGGCGCGGCGCGCGCGGTCGAGCAGGATCCATATCATGTCTTTAATGTGCACGAAGCCTAGGAGATGATCGAGCGAGCCTTCGTACACGGGGATGCGCGAACGCTGGGTGGTGGCAAACATCCTCATGGTGTCTTCCACATTGGCTTCGACGGGAAGAGCATGCACATCAGGACGCGGCACCATCACTTCGCGCACCTCGACCTGATGCAGCTCCATGGCAGCTTGAATAAACTTCACTTCGGCCGCGGGCAGCAGGCCGCGATCCTGCGCCTGCTGGATCATCACTTGCAGCTCTTCGGTGGAACGCACCAGCGTGTGGCTGTGCGGAGATACGATGCCCAGCGCGCCGACAATTTTTTCGGCGAAGCCGTCCAGCAGATCGATGGCCCAGCGAAACGTGTTTAGAAACCAATGAAACGGGCGCGCGATAATCAACGCGACACGTTCAGCGCGCGCCAGGCTCAGGCTTTTCGGAACCAGCTCGCCCAAAACTACCTGAAGGACCGTGAGCAGGCCGAAGGCGATGACGAGCGCCACGCCGTGCGCGATCAAGGCGGCCCACGGGCGCGGAATCGCTTCGACCAGCGGACTTAGAATTCCGGCCAGCGTGATTTCGCCGAGATACCCTAGCGAGAGGCTGGCAAGCGTGATTCCAACTTGCACACCCGAGACCACCCGACTGAGATCGCTGAGAAGCCCTTCAACGATTTTGGCGCGCGCGTCACCGTCTTCGACGAGCTGGCGGACGCGCGATTGTCGTACGGCGACGAGAGAAAATTCGGCGGCGGCGAAAAACGCGTTCACGCCGACGAGAGCGAGGACGGCAAAGAGGTGCAGAGCTACCATGCGGGCGCGTCCTCAAGAATCAGGCGCACAGGTCGCACGAACTCCTGGCGCAGAGCGGCACTCGCGCACGTGCAAGATAATGGAGGGACGGATGAGCCAGCCATCATTCGGAATTTTAGCAAGACGCGCGCCTCAACGGGAGAAATCCGAAATTCGATGCGCCATCCCTGACATCCCTCACGAGGCCTTGTTGGCGTTCTGGGACGTGCGCTAGAATGCTCCTGGACGTAAATGTTAGAACGCGCTTTTAGCGTAGCGCGACCGAGGAAGAATGAGTCCAGTGCCGAATAAAGCAGCACCCGCACCCGCGTCCGCAGGGTCATCGCCCAAAGGCGACTTCGAAAAATCGCTCGCGCGGCTGGAAGAAGTCGTGAAGCGGATGGAAGGCCCTGATTTATCTCTCGACGAGGCGATGAAGCTTTTCGAAGAAGGCGTCACACTTTCGCGCGAATGCCAGAAGCAACTCGAAGAGGCCGAAGGGCGCGTGGAAATTCTGCTGAAGAAAGCGGACGGGAAAATCGTGGCTGAGCCGTTCAACGCGGACAACGGTCCGTCTCATAAGGCATAACTTGCCTGCGTTCTTCAATCCATTTTCCAGCATCGCGACGGGAAGCGCATGAGCGCACCGGATTTTTTCCAGCAGGACCACGCCGCGATTGAGGCCGGGCTCGAAAAGCTCTTGCCGGCCGATTCCACGCCGCCCGCCTCCATTCATACCGCCATGCGCTACAGCGTTTTCGCCGGGGGCAAACGCATTCGGCCTATCCTGTGCTACGAATCCGCGAAGCTTTTCACTGCGGATGCGTTTGGTGCCATTCCCATTGGCTGCGCGTTGGAGTTCATTCATACGTACTCGCTGATCCACGACGATTTGCCCGCGCTCGACAACGATGATCTTCGCCGCGGAAAGCCGACGAATCATAAAGTGTTCGGAGAAGCTATCGCGATCCTCGCCGGCGATGCGCTGTTGACGCTCGCGTTTCAAACGCTAGCAAACTCGGCAATCGAGCCCGCGCGGCGGGTTCGCGTGATTTCTGAAATTGCCGCTGCCGCGGGAACCGTCAATGGAATGGTCGGCGGGCAGGTTGCGGACATCGAAGCGGAAAAAAAGGCCGCGGACGCCGCTATGCTGGAATATATCCATCGCTCGAAAACGGCGGCCTTGATTTGCGGCTCGATTGTGGCAGGCGCAATCGCAGGCGGCGCAGCGGATGAAGACGTCGAGCGGCTGCGGCGTTTTGGCGAACACATTGGATGGGCGTTTCAAGTGGTGGACGACATCCTGGATGTTTCGGAATCGTCCGCGTCGCTGGGGAAAACTGCTGGCAAGGATCAAGCGCAACAGAAAGCGACTTATCCGGCGTTGTACGGCCTAGAAAAATCACGCGCAATTGCCGCGGAACTCGAAACCAAAGCTTTACGCGAGCTGGATTTTTACGGGGAACGCGGAACGCGGCTTCGGCAAGTGGCACAATTTCTGGTTGCGCGCCGCAATTAGGCCCGTCGCTGAAGAGCCGCTTATGAAATCCCACCCAACGCGCCACCAAGCAGCGACCGATGTTACGCAGAAAAAATCCCGGCCGGGAAAATCGCGTCTCGATGTATTGATTGCAGAACGCGGGCTGGCGCCTTCGCGCGAACGGGCCCAGGCGCTCCTTCTCGCCGGAAACGTGCTCGTTAATGGGCAAAAAATGGAAAAGCCCGGCTCGCAAGTGGCGACGGATGCGCAGATTGAAATTATCGGCGAGACTTTGCGCTACGCGAGCCGCGGGGGCTTAAAACTTGAAGGTGCGCTGGAAGATTTCGGCGTAAGCCCGCGGGACAAAGTTTGCGCGGACATCGGTAGCTCTACCGGCGGCTTCACAGACTGTTTGTTGCAACATGGCGCGCTACGCGTTTATGCGGTGGATGTGTCCGCGGACCAATTGGACTGGAAGCTGCGCAAGGACCCACGGGTAACTACGATCGAGTGCAATGCGCGTTATCTGCGAAGCGAAGATATCGCCGAACGGGCCTCGCTGGTTACCATGGACGTTTCATTCATTTCAGCGACGAAGGTATTGCCGGCGATCGTTCCGGTGGGGGCGGCCAACGCGGATTTTTTGATTCTGATCAAGCCGCAGTTCGAGCTGGAAAAACGCGAGGTGGGCAGAGGCGGAATCGTGCGTGACGCTGCTCTGCATCAAAAAGCTATCGAGCGCGTGACGGCATCAGCGGCCGAGTGTTCCCTTGAGATTCTTGGAGTTCGTCCAAGCCATTTGACCGGCGCCGAGGGCAATCAGGAGTTTTTTCTCCACGCCCGCGCACGCGGGTAGAGTAGAATTTGCGTCCAAACCTATGATTCGCACTGCTGGCATTATCTGCAAACCGGTCAAAGAAATGGTCACGTCGGTGGTTCCGCCGCTGACTGAATGGCTGCAAGCTCGGAAGATCGAAGTGTTTGTGGACGAGGAAACGAAAAGTTGTATCCACACCAGTTCTCAGGCGTTCGCACGCGAGGCGTTGGGCCAGAAAGTAGACCTGATTATCGTACTCGGCGGTGACGGCACACTTCTTTCCGCGGCGCGCGCGCTTCACGGACAAAACGTTCCCATTCTGGCGGTTAATCTGGGCGGCCTCGGATTCCTTACCAGCGTTACTCTCGATGAGCTGTATCCGCTTCTCGAGCAGGTGTTGAAGGGAGAGCATCGCATCGGAGAACGCATGATGCTCGAAGCGGAAATTTTGCGAAGCGGAAAAGGCGCTCAACGAGAACGAGCGTTGAATGAAGCGGTGGCAAACAAGGCGGCCCTCGCGCGCATGCTCGATTTCGACGTTTTTGTGGACACGCGCCACGTGGGACGCTATCGCGCGGACGGAATTATTGTGGCGACCCCGACGGGTTCGACGGCTTATTCACTCGCTGCGGGAGGACCGATTATTCAGCCGGATCTCGATGCGTTTGTGATTACGCCGATCTGCCCGCACATGCTGACGAATCGCCCGCTGGTGATTCCGGATACGTCGCGAGTGGAGTTGGACTTTACGGCGGCGGACGAGCCGGTGTACTTGACGCTCGACGGGCAGACTGGATTCCAGCTCGAGCCCAGGGATCACGTGGTCATTACCAAGTCTTCGTCCAAGGTGAAGTTCGTGCGGCCTCCGCGAAAGACGTACTACGAAGTATTGCGCAGTAAGCTTCGGTGGGGAGAACGCTGAGGTGTGAGTCTAAGGACTTCCTGGATGGGTGGTTGCTCCCGAGGTGTAGAGCAGATTCCTCGCTTCGCTCGGAATGACAGATCGGGCGCGTTGCGCCAGTCGGGATGATGATCCTGGTCGGATCGTTATTTCACTTTCAACACGACGAGGGTGCGGTCGTCAAACGCGTGGCGGCCGTCTGAGAAAGTGTCGACCGCTTCCAAAATGCGATCGGCGATGCCGTCGGCCGGCAATTCGTGATTTTCTAAAATGAGCGCTCCCAGCCGGTCGTGGCCGTAAAATTCCAAGGTCGCCGGATTCTGCGTGTCGCCGATGCCGTCGGAGTAAAAAACCACGATGTCGCCCGCGTTTAGGATGTAACTTTTCTGGTCGTACACAGCGGTTTCAAACATGCCGAGCGGAAAACCTTCCAGCGGGATACGTTCGCAGCGGCCGTCGTGATACAGGAAAGGTTGCTCCTGGCCGGCGTTTGCGACGCGCAGCTTGTGACGCCCGCGATGCCACGTTGCAAAACATAAGGTCATGAAGCGGCCTTCGATTCGGCGGTCACCGAGAAAGCCGTTGATGGCGCTGAGCATGTCGGCGGGACGATGTTTTTGCGGACCCAAACTTCGAAGCGTTCCGATTGCGACAGCGCCGTAGAGCGCGGCGGCGCTTCCCTTCCCGCTGACATCTCCCATCGCAATGGCCAATTCCTGAGGACCGTAACGCAGAAAATCGTAGAGGTCGCCGCTAAGTTCCCGCGAAGAAACCACGCGCGCAGCGATATCGAGGCCGAACTCCGGCCCAGGCAAACGAGGCAACAGCGCGCCTTGGATGCGGCGCGCGGCGCTCAAGTCGCGCTCCATGCGCGCTTCGTCACGCGCTACCTGTTCGTAGAGCCGCGCGTTTTCGATGGAGACGGCGAGATGCGCGGCGAGAATCGAAAGCGCCTGAACGTGATCGGGAGTGAAATAGTTGAGCTGCGGACTTTCCAGATCCATCACACCGATGACGCGGTCTTTATAGACCATGGGCACGGCCATTTCGGAGCGGGTCTCGGGATTCACCATCAGATAGCGCGGATCGAGCTTTACGTCCGGAACCACTACGGGACGCCGGGTGGACGCGGCCGCGCCTACGATTCCTTCGTGTCCCGGCACGGCGTATTTTTCCTGGGTGCGCTGGCCGAATTTCACAGTGACGCGATGGTGAAACAGCTTGTCGTTCTCGTCGTAAAGCAAAATGGAAAAAATCTGGTAATCGATCAGGCGCTTGGTGAGTTCCGCGGCGCGGCGCAGGACTTCTTCGACGGAGAGCGAAGAGTTCGCTTCGCGGGCCACTTCATTTATAAGCAACAGCGTTTCGGATTGATTTTTTTCGTGCTCGAACAGCCGGGCATTTTCGATGGCTCCGGCAATGCGGCTGGCGACCAGGGCGAGGATGTTCTGCTGGTCGCGGGTGAAATAATCGACCTGGCTGCTTTCGATATCGAGGACGCCGATTACACGGCCGCGCACAATCAGCGGAACGGCCAATTCGGATCGGACCGCGTCGAGCGCGTTCAAATACCGCGAATCCTTGCGAACGTCGGCGACGCGGATCGGCTGGCCGGTGGCCGCAGCGGAACCAATGATTCCCTCGGCCATGGGAATTCGCCAGTACTTCACCACTTCCGGGCGGTGACCGATGGCAAAGCGAAAATACATCTGGTCGGTCCCCTCTTCGGGCAACACGACGGCGAATATTTCGTAATCGATCAGCCGCTTGATTTGCGCCGCAGCGCCGGCGAGCACTTCGTCCAAGTTCAGCGAGGCGTTAATTTCCTCGCTAATCTCGGCGAGGATCGCGAGAGTTTCCGCGGGGAGTTCGAGCTTCGGATTGAGGCCTGTAGATTCCATTTTTCTATGGATGGAGCGCCTCGGCCCCCGCCAAGGTAGTCGCAATGACCGCGTGCAGCAAGAACCAATTCGCGCGCCGCGAGTGGCGCAATCGATTAATTATATCAGGCGAACGAGGGTTGCTCGGGGCAGAAATCCGGACAATTCAGCGCACTCAATATTTGCCGCTCGCGCCGGATGAATCAGCGCCGGCGACGGGATGCGCGCCGCGGAGTTGTTCAATGATCTTCACGCCTGAGCTCGTTCCGATGCGCGTGGCACCCGCTTCCACCATTTTTCGCAATTCCTCCAGCGTGCGCACGCCTCCGGCGGCCTTGATTCCGGTGCCGCTGCCGACAGTCTCGCGAATCAGGCGGACATCTTCCACCGTGGCGCCTCCGGGGCCAAAACCAGTGGAAGTTTTGACGAAGTCGGCACCGGCTTTCTTGGCCAGCAGCGAGCCTCGAACTTTTTCTTCGCGGGTCAAGAGTCCCGTCTCGAGAATTACCTTGCACAGCGCACCCGCGCGATGGCTCGCGTCCGCAACTCCGCGAATGTCCGCTTCCGCGAGAGCTTCCTGGCCGGATTTTAGCGCGCCGACATTTATGACCACATCGATTTCCTGCGCGCCGGCTTTGAGCGCTTCTCCCGCTTCAAATTCCTTTACGATCGGAAGCGTCGCGCCGAGAGGAAACCCAACCACGGCGCAGACGTGAACTTCCGTTCCGCGCACGAGTTCGGCAGCCTGCGAAACATTCCAGGGATTCACGCATACGGATGCAAAACCGTAATCGATGGCTTCCTCGCATAGCCGCTGAATGTCTTCGCGCGAAGCTTCGGGCTTCAGCAGCGTGTGGTCGATCAACCGCGCGATTTCGGACTCTCTTTGCGGCATGTTATTCCGTGGGAAGGCTGAGAATGCATACGTCTTTTAAGTTGCGGTAGCGCTCTGCATAGTCTAGGCCGTAGCCAACCACAAACTCATTTGGGATCTTGAAGCCGATATAGTCCGCCTTTACATCTTTAATCCGGCGCGAAGGTTTATCGAGGAGAGCAGCTACACGCAAAGTCTTTGGTTTCCTCTGCTGCAAAATGCGCAAGAGGTAGCTCAGAGTTAGGCCGGTGTCCAGTATATCTTCGACCACCACAACGTTGAGGCCCTGGATGCTGCTGTCGAGATCTTTTAGGACGCGCACCTGGCCGGAAGATTGCTTTCCTTTGCCATAGCTGGACACTGCGATGAAATCGATTGAAGTATCGAGGCTGAGTTCGCGGACAAGGTCGGAGAGAAAAATACACGCGCCTTTCAGCACTCCGACGATATGGACGCGCTCTCCCTTGAAATCTTTGGTGATTTGATGTGCGACCTGGCGAACGCGTTTTTGAATCGCAGAGCGGCGGATTAAGACTTTCAGTTTTTCCCGTCCCGCTGCGACTGGCATTTTGGTTTCGCCCCGCTGAGAAGGCGGCTACTCTATCGCACGGCAATAGGATTGACAAGGCGGTGCGGGCGTCTCGGCGAGTAGGTTCCGCAACTCAGCCACCGGTTTATCACGAAGAAAACTGCGGTCCCGCCACCATCATTCGCCGGCAACCTGGAGATACAATCTAAGCATGAAACGACTACTTGTTGTGGCTCTTGCTCTCGTAGTTCCTTTTGCGGGCATGGCCCAAGAACGAAAAACCGCCGTATCCGTAACGCACAAGGGACAAGATCAGATTGGCTCCCTGTTTGTCGCAGCCTTCAATCAAGAACTTTTGCATTCTGCTCGCTACGAACCTATGGCCAGTGAAGGGGCCAAGAATGGCCTCAGGTTCTATGTCGATATCACTACAGTTGATGTGGCCACGGATGTTCCAAAGCGAGGCCAGAACTCTGCAATATCTGTAGTAATTGAAGAAATGGGATTTCCGAACAGTTTTCCTGTTCCCGACATGTGGTATCACAAATTGGTCATAGTCGATCGTAAAACGGCGGAGAAAGTCGCTAAGGAGCTCCTGGGGGATCTGGACGCGGCGTGGTGTAACCACATCACGAATTCTGTGGGTGGCTGCCCAAAGGAAAACTTATAGTGTCTGTTGTAGGCGCATTGGAGCGATTCTGCGGCAAACGTTAGCAGGCGGGCCCAGCGCACGTTATCGGACGGAAAGGACCGAGTTTATGGAGGCGGACAAATTGCCGGAGCCTTGGTTGCGCGGCACGTTGGCTGAGATGCCGGCGGTGCCGCGGGCTGTGTTGCACGCGCTGGAGCTTGCTGAGGAAGATTTGAAGCGATGGTGCGGGGGGCTGAGCGATGCGGAGTTGGACGCGCGACCGGCGGGGATCGCGCCGGTGGCGTTTCATCTGCGGCATATTGCGCGGAGCATTGACCGGCTGCTGACTTATGCGGAGGGGAAGCAACTGAACGACGCGCAAATAGCGGCGATGAAGAGCGAATTGGATGCTGGCGCGAAACGCGAGGAATTATTTACAGAGTTGGATACGGCGCTGCGCAGCGGAGAGGCTCGAATTCGCGCGTTCGACGTTGCGCGGCTCAATGAAACACGCGTGGTAGGCAAAAAAGAATTGCCGACTACACTGGGCGGCTTGCTGGTTCACGTGGCGGATCATACGCAGAGGCACGTGGGGCAAGCGGTGACGACTTCGAAGATCGTGTTAGCGCAACGCAGCTAGTCAGCGGCAGTAGCAGCAGACTTTGCCGCAATCGCGGGCGCGCGATGCTCCGTAGGTTTCGGCGCGGGCGCGGCCGGCTTCGAATGATCGAATTGAGCTGACTCAGTGGACCCTTCGAGCGCGGTGGTGGAAGCGGTGCCGCTGGTAATCACTTGCTGGACCGCGTCGAAATATCCGGTGCCGACGAATCGCTGGTGCTTCACGGCTTCGTAGTCGTGGTTCCGCTCGGAGTCGAATTCCTTCTCTTGCAGCTCGCAGTAGGCGGTCATGCCGCTCTGTTTGTAGGTGCGGGCGAGATCGAACATGGTCAAATTGAGCGCGTGGAAACCCGCCAGGGTGATGAACTGGAATTTGTAGCCCATGGACGCGAGCTCGCGTTGGAATTTAGCGATAGTGGCGTCATCGAGATTCTTTTTCCAATTGAACGAAGGCGAACAATTGTAGGCTAGCATTTTGTCCGGGAACTTTGCGTGAATGCCTTCGGCAAACTTGCGGGCTTCCGCGAGATCCGGCTTGGAAGTTTCGCACCAGAGCAAATCCACGTAGGGGGCATACGCCAGGCCGCGGGCGATGGCGGAATCAGTGCCGCCGCGAATACGGAAGAATCCTTCGGCGGTGCGTTCGCCGGTGATGAATTCGCGGTCGCGCGGGTCGATGTCGCTGGTGAGAAGCGTGGCGCTATCGGCATCCGTGCGCGCCATGAGCAGGGTGGGAACGCCCATCACGTCCGCTGCTAGGCGGGCCGCCACCAATTTGTGAATGGCTTCGATTGTCGGCACCAGAACTTTTCCCGCGAGATGGCCGCACTTTTTAGCCGAAGACAATTGATCTTCAAAATGGACGCACGCGGCGCCCGCTTCGATCATGGCCTTCATCAATTCAAAGGCATTTAAGTTGCCGCCAAAGCCCGCTTCGGCGTCTGCGATCATGGGAGCGAACCAATAGGTGTCGTCCTTCGCTTCGGCGTGATGAACTTGGTCTGCGCGCATCAGAGCCTGGTTGATCCGGCGCACGAGACTTGGAACGCTGTTGGCGGGGTAGAGACTTTGGTCCGGGTACATGTGACCGGAATCGTTGGCATCGGCGGCGACTTGCCAGCCGCTGACGTAAATCGCTTTCAAGCCGGCCTTGACCTGTTGGACCGCTTGATTGCCCGTCATGGCGCCCAATGCCGGAACGAACTCTTCTTCGTGCAGCAATTTCCAGAGGCGCTCAGCGCCCAGTTTCGCCAGGGTGTGCTCGACGTGAACCGAACCGCGCAATTTTTCGACGTCGGCGACGGGATACGGGCGAGTGATGCCCTTCCAACGGGGATTCGTTTCCCAGTCCATGCCGTGGTTTGAGGAATTGCCGTTCGAAGAAGTTCCGTTGCTGGCCATTTGTGTCGCCTCACTTTGACTAAATTTTGCGGAAGAGAATCGTCTCTGCTGGGGCCTCAGCTCTGTGACTTTGCAGGCAAAAACATTGCGCCGCGCGGAGCCATGCGTCAACAGACGCGAGTGTGAGGCAATCGAGGCTATCAGTCAAACTGATTGTCATTATCATATTGATAGAATTCCGTTATCGGTTCCAGTACAATCGTTCTACTGGAAATTCCGTAGAGGGGTACTGATGGAAATCGACCAGATAGAAACATTTCTAGCGGTGGTGACCTACGGCGGATTTCATCGCGCAGCGGGAGCGTTGCGCGTGAGCCAGCCCGCGGTCAGCGCGCGCATTCGCGCTCTAGAAGATTCGCTCGGCGTAAAACTCTTCACCCGCGTGCATTCCAACGTCTTGCTATCCGCTGCCGGGAAGGCGCTGAGGCCGGTTGCCGAGCAATTGCTGCGGACGGTCGCGCTGGCAAGACAAGCCGTGCATGTATCGCAGCCTTCCGAAGGCGGAGTATTGAACATCGCCGCGGCTCTATCCATCTGCACATATTTTTTGCCCGACGTCATGAAGGAGTACCAATCGAAGAATCCTAGAGTACTGGTGAACCTGCGCTCGGGGACTTCCCTGCAGGTGTTAAAAATGGTGCTGGACGGCGAAGCCGATATCGGCGTGGCACGCTCGCTGCATCATCCGGAAGTGGAAACCACGACGTTGCGCGACGATCCGCTGATTCTCGTCGGACACCCGGCACACGCGGCGGCGCAACAAAGCCGGGTGCGCCTGGAGGAGACGGAGTCGTGGCCGCTGATATTTTTCGACCGCGGATCGAGCGACTGGACTCTAAGCCAGGGCCTCTTTCGGCGCGCGGGACTGCTGCCAAACGTGGTGCTGGAAGTGGAAACGATTGAAGCGGCGAAGAAAATGGTGGAGAGCAAACTGGGGCTCAGCTTCCTTCCGCAGATTGCGGTAACCACGGAGCTTAGACGCGGCAAGCTCGTGGCGATTGAAATCATCAACGCGGAGCCGCTGCGCCGGAACCTGGATGTGATTCATCCACGGCACCGCGCGCTTTCTCGAGACGCGCAAGCGTTTCTGCTTCTATTGCAGAGCGCCGCTGCAACGCCTGTGCCTTTGACCAAGAAGGTATGGAAACCACGGAGTGTACGAGCGAAGAAGACCGGAAATCCGCGCTCGCGATAGGTGTGATGGGCTAGGTTCCAGTCAGATACCAAGGCAGATTAATGATGGCGACGTTTTGATTTCCCCGAAGAAGCATGAGCCCTTTCAAGAGTTCTCCGCGATTGCTCTGCAGGAAATAGTGATACCAATGAAGTTCAATCAATTCAGGGACGATCAGGACGATCTGCCGATCAGGATTTTCGACCTGCAGCGTTAAGACGTAATCCACGACGGGCGTAATCACGAGCCGATATGGTGATTGCAGCTCGACATATTTCGGCACCGGCAACGCGGCTCGACGGGCCGGCTCTTCGACCAGCGCGGTCCACTCGCCCTTAATCTGTTCCTTCTCCTCTTCCCTGCACACGTGAACGGCATGGATGTCTGCGGAAATTGTTAATGCGAATTGAAGCGCCTTCTGGACCGGCTTGCTCCACCTGTAAATCGGCAAAACAACCAGCGGCGGCTTGACTGGCGTGATTTCCAAAGGCGCCCGAGTGAGTATTTCATCTTCAACGCGCACAAAATAACGTTTTACCGCCATCATCAGCAAAAGCAGGGCGGGAATAAGCACCGCAGTAACCCAAGCGCCTTCGACGAATTTTGCAACCAGAACGACGATTACTGTCGCTCCGGTAGCGACGGCTCCCAGCCCGTTGACGAACATACTTCGGCCCGAGCCGCGGCCTTTGTTCTTTCTCCAGTGGGCCACCATTCCAGCTTGCGAAAGCGTGAAAGCGAGGAAAGCGCCGACGGCGTAAAGCGGAATGAGACTGTTTGTGACACCGTGAAAAACAACCAAGAGGCAGCCAGCGAGAATTGCGAGGAAGTAAACGCCTTGCGAATACACCAAGCGGCGCCCGCGAAGGCTGAAAGAATCCGGTAGATAGCCGTTCAATGAAATCGCGCGGCACAATCGCGGGAAGTCAGCAAACGCAGTATTCGCCGACAAGGCAAGGACAAGGAGAACGGAACTGATGGTGACGTAGTAAAAAACTCCGCGGCCCGCGACTGCCGCTACGATCATAGACAAAACGCTCTGATATCCCGGCAGCCCCGGGTCGGTGGCCGCGATGTGGTAAGCGCGGACGAGATAAGCGATCCCGGCAAGCATGACCATTAAGAGGGCGATAATGATCGTGAGAACGCGGCGAGCTGTGTCCACAACCGGCTCACGAAATGCGCGAACGCCGTTGCTAACGGCCTCCACGCCGGTCATGGCCGTGCAGCCATTGGAAAAAGATTGCAGCAACAACCAGACGCTGGCTGCGGCGACTCCGGAGGAGGGCGCCGCGGGCGGCATGGCGACTGGAACCGGATGTCCGCCCGACACGATCGATTTAAAAACCCCGAAAGCCAGCGCCGCGAGCAAAGTCCCGATAAACAAGTAGGTGGGGACCATAAAAATAATGCCGGCTTGGCGCATTCCCCGCAGATTGATAACTGTGATGAGAACCAAAATGCCCAGACACAGTAGAGTCGTATGCGGCAGAAGATTTGGAAGCGCGGAAACGAGCGCGCCAACTCCTGCAGAAATGCCGACGGCGACGGTCAAGATGTAGTCAATCATCAGCGCGGAGGCTGCCAGCAATCCCGCGAACACGCCAAGATTTTCCGAAGCAACCGTGTACGAGCCTCCGCCCCCCGGATACGCCGCGATTGTTTGGCGGTAAGAAAAATAGACGATGGCCAGCAGAATGACGATGCTGGTGCTGATGGGAACGATGTAAGCGATCCCGGCAGCGCCCAGTGGAATCAAAAGCGTGAGCGCAGCTTCCGGCCCGTACGCGGCCGAACTCAGCGCATCCAATCCGAAAATGGGAATGCCGGATGTGACGCCGAGCTGCTCGGCTCTCTCGTCGGATGCAGCCAGCGGCTTACCGAAACAAATATCCAGAAGGTTCATCGTTCCTCGAGGCCGTACATTTCGCAGAGCTCAAATTAGCATGCCAGATTAATTTGTCTAGGCCGAGAAAGGAATCGCAAAAATGCGTGGCCGTCGAGCTGTTTCATTGGTGGTTCGTATTGTCGGGCGACGTGTTTGTTGCAGTTATAAAACATCTGTGTGAATACCTCGCAGAGGGCCAAGAATCGCGTTAGACTCTTGTGAATAAGATTCTCCATGCACTGATTCGCACATTTGGTGGCTCCCTTGGGTAAAATGCACGGCCAGGGGACGCGGGGATCGACTGGAAGTTGCATTATGCAGACGTAGGTCAAACCTCCCAGGAGGGTCTTTACGTGCGCGATAGGATTGCAGTTCTTTCAGTTTCACTTCTTCTGTTAGTTCTCTTCGGCGCCTGCGGCGGAAGTAGCCACAGCTCATCGCACAACGAAGTACCGGTCGTGGTCTCGATCTCCGACCAGGCATCCAACGTCGGGGTCTTGTCGTTTGATATTCAGGTCACGAGCGCGTGTTTGGTTACGAGCGCATTTGCAACGGATTGCACCGGAGCGCAAAGCCTGCTTCCCGACGCGCCTATGAACGTGCAGATCGCGAACATGCAGACGCCGCTGCAATCTGACGCGCTGGCTACCACCAATGTGCAAGGCGGCAGCTACACCGGCATCGTGGTCACGTTCGGGACTGCCAGCGTATCGGTCAACGTCGATCCGAACACGACAGCGGCGGACACCGCGACGCCTCCAAACTCGTGCACAGCGGGAGCAACGCCAAAGATCTGTGAACTTTCTCCCAGCTTTACGTCGAGTTTCGTAAGCCTGCCCTTTTCCAAGGCGGCTAAATTTTCGGCGGGCCAACCCACGAGTGTCTCGATAGAATTCAGCGTGGCGGACTCTTTGGTAGGCACGACGGCGGGAAATACCACTACCTTTACGATTACTCCGATTCTCGCGGCGGGTGTCAGCACCATCCCGGGTTCCGGCGGCAGCCTCATCGACATTAGCAACGTTACCGGGCCGGTGACGAATATCGTGACCACAAGCTTCACTTTAACGGACTCCGCGACAGGGCAGCCCGTGACTGTTGCCACGTTCTCCGGCACTACCACATTTAACGGCTTTTCTAACTGCAATACGAACAACCTGGCGTGCCTTCAAGTGGGCCAGATCGTTACCGTCGATTACGCCGTCAGCGACTCGAATCCGCTGGTGCTGTCGGCGTCGTCTGTTACAAACAATAACGGCTTTGAAAATGGACAAGCTTTCGAAGGCACGGTGGTGGCCACGACGCCGACCCCGATGGTTGTTGTGACGGCGGTGCTCGCGGGCAATACTCAGGGCGTGATCAACGGCGAAGTGCTTACGCTTGTGCCGCCCGGAACGAGTGCGGGCTTCTCGGTTGCGGTGCCGGCCGGGCAGACTCTGCCCACGAACGTTTCGTTCGCTGCAGCGGGCGATTTGGTAGTTGGTCAAAACGTGCTGATCGATTCAACCGGAGTGAATGACGGAGTCGTCACTGCGGACGCGATTGAGTTGGAACCGACTCAGTTTGATGGCACGGTTTCCAGTATTACGTCGCCGGATTTGACCGTCAACGGCCTGAATAATTTCTTCAACGACAATGGTATTACGTCCGTCGAAGTGCAAACGGGCACGCAAACGACGTACGGGGGAATTGTAGCGACGAGCGGTTTCAACGGAATAACCGTCGGTGACCAGGCCAACTTCGACGGCTTTTTGTTCAACGGCGGCGCGGGCCAAATCCCCGTCGTTTTCGGCGAGAATGTTTTTGACAACGCGAATGCCGGCGCAATGAAGAAACCAAACTAGATCCATTGCGAAGTTTGGACTCGCACCGTCATGAGTCCGTGCGACGTTTGCTTGTTTTGAATGGGATTTGGCTTGCGCACATTCGTGGATAGTTCAATCGCCTTTTCGAAGGATTCGTGGTCAGATATTTACAGTTCTTCCCCTCCGGTCTTAAATCAAGTGAGGTCTGCGTCCCCTTGGGCTGATTCGTGGCCTTGCTGAACAATATCAACGACATGCAACCCCTTTTTCGTCAATGGGAACGAAACGTAGTTTGTAACCAAATGCGTCTCTGAATCGTCCGAATAGAGACGGGCTTGCGGAGCTATTTCTGTGCTCGGACTGATCAGAGATGAGGTCCTGCTCAGGGCTTTGATTAAAAAGGAAAATCGAACAAAAGCCGGCATAAGTTATCATTGCAACCGGCCCGGCTGAGTAAAGGCGGTTCGGCTTACTTCACGAATCTGCTCATCACGGTGGCGCCAATCGGGTCACGTGGAAGACTGGAATCACTGTCAATAGCAGCGCTCGAACGGTTCAAGATCCTGTCCTGAAAAGAGGAACTGCAAATTGCCCGATAATCCGCCCAGTACACCGAACAATCCTAACGTCCCAAGTTCCGCCGGCGGTTCAAACACCCCCGGCACACCCAGCGCACCGGGCGGACCGAACGCACCAGTCACGATCAGCACCAAGGACTCTCCGAGCACCACGGCGACGGCTCCTCCAGCCGCGGCACCTCCGCCGCCAAAAACCCCTGCTCGCGTGGACGAGCGCCCGCGCAAAAGCCATCTATGGATTTGGATCGTCGTCATCGTCTTGGTGGTTCTCGTCGCGTTCTACTTTTATCACGAGCATGAGAAGGCGGTTGCGGCGGCCCAAGCTCAGGCCAAACAGCCTCGCCCTGGCGTTCCAATTCAAACGGCGACGGCGCGGACGGGCGACATTGGCGTGTACATCAATGCTCTGGGAACGGTTACGCCGGTGTATACCGCGACGATTACCAGCCGAGTGGACGGCCAAATCACAAACGTGGCCTACCGCGAAGGGCAAATGGTTAAGAAGGGAGATCTTCTGATCGAGATCGACCCGCGACCTTATCAGGCCGCGCTGACGCAGGCGCAGGGTACTCTGGCCAAGGACCAAGCCGTATTGAGCGAGGCGAAGATCGATCTGGACCGGTATCAGCAGGCGTACAGCCGAAACGCTATCGCAAAGCAGCAACTCGACGACCAGACGCAGACAGTCAAGCAGGATGAAGGCACGGTAAAGCAGGACGAAGGCACGGTCGCTACCGCGGCCACGAACCTCGATTACACCCGCATTGTCGCGCCGATCGAAGGGCGCGTGGGGCTCCGGTTAGTGGATCCCGGCAACATCGTTACTTCGGGCGCGACTACTGCGCTGGTCGTGATCACCCAACTCCAGCCCATTACCGTAATTTTCAGCGTAGCGGAAGATTATCTGCCGCAGATTCAGAAACAGTTGCGTGGCGGCGTAAAGATGCCGGTGGATGCGTTCGCTCGCGATCAAACGACAAAGCTGGCGACCGGCGTGCTTTTGACACTGGACAATGTGATCGACCAGACCACCGGCACCCTGAAGCTTAAGGCAATTTTTCAAAACCAGGATTTCGAGCTGTTTCCCAACCAGTTTGTGAACGCGAGATTGCTGGTGGATACGCAGCGCGGAGTGGTGTTGGTTCCCACCGCGGCTATTCAGCGCAACGCGCAGGGCGCCTTCGTTTACGTGATCGGCTCGGACAATACTGCAACTTTGCACACGGTCACCGTTGGCACCACGGATGGCAATACAGCAGCCGTGCAAAATGTGAACGCAGGCGACGTAATTGCGGTGAACGGGTTCGATAAGTTGCAAAACGGCGCGAAAGTGACGATCAACAACACTAGCGGCAGCGGCGGGAATAACGCAACCTCCGGCAGCCCCGCCAGTGGGGCAACCAAGAACAGTCCGGCGACCGCAGGCACGAAGCCCACCAGTACGCCCGGGGGAACTCATCAGTGAGCCCGTCCCGCCCATTTATTCTTCGGCCCGTGGCCACTTCGCTGCTAATGGCCGCGATTATGCTCGCAGGATTCGTGGGGTACTTGCAGCTTCCCGTTTCCGCTCTTCCGGAAGTTGACTATCCCATCATCCAAGTGGTGACGTTCTATCCCGGTGCGAGCCCGGATGTGATGGCGTCGGCGGTGACCGCTCCTCTGGAGAGACAGTTTGGCGAGGTGCCCGGTCTGAATCAGATGACCTCGACGAGTTCGGACGGAAGTTCGGTCATCGTTCTGCAATTCTCTCTGGATTTGAATATCGATGTCGCGGAGCAGGAAGTGCAAGCGTCAATCAACGCGGCGCAAAGCTATTTGCCAGCCGATCTTCCGGTTCCACCTGTCTACAGCAAGACCAACCCAGCGGATGCGCCGATTCTGACGCTGGCCCTGACTTCTTCCACTATCCCACTTTCGCAAGTGGAAGATTTGGCAGACACGCGCCTGGCGGAAAAAATCGCGCAAGTGACCGGCGTCGGCCTGGTGAGCATTAGCGGAGGACAGAAGCCCGCGGTGCGAATCCAGGTGAATCCGACGGCGCTGTCTTCCTACGGCATCAACCTGGAAGACGTCAGGACCGCGGTCCAGAACACGAGCCTGGATCTGGCCAAAGGCAATTTTGACGGGCCGCATCAGGATTATCAGATTGACGCGAACGATCAACTGCTGACCAGCAAGGATTTCCAGAACGTGGTTGTGGCCTACCACAACCAAAGTCCTGTCATTTTGTCGGATGTGGCGCGCGTGATTGACGACGTCGAGAACACGAAGCAAGCGGCCTGGATGAACACGACGCCCGCGGTGATTATGAACATCCAGCGGCAACCGGGCGCCAACATCATTCAAGTTGTGGACCGGGTGAAAAAACTTCTGCCGCTTTTGCAAAGTAACCTGCCCGCGTCCGTCAACGTAATCGTGCTTACCGATCGCACAACTACGATCCGCGCGTCGGTGCAGGATGTGGAATTCGAACTGATGCTTACCATCGCGCTGGTCGTGATGGTCATCTTCCTTTTCCTGCGAAACCTTGCCGCCACGGTTATTCCCAGCGTGGCCGTGCCGCTATCGATCGTGGGCACGTTCGGCGTGATGTACCTGGCAGGATATAGCCTGAACAATTTAACTTTGATGGCGTTGACAATTTCAACAGGCTTTGTGGTGGACGACGCCATCGTAATGATCGAGAACATCGTTCGCTTTATCGAAGAAGGCGATCCGCCGCTGCAGGCCGCGTTGAAAGGGTCGGAACAAATCGGATTTACCATCGTTTCGTTGACGATTTCCCTGATTGCCGTGTTGATTCCGCTGCTCTTCATGGGAGACATCGTCGGAAGGCTTTTTCGCGAGTTCGCGGTTACGCTCAGCGTAACCATCCTGGTGTCTGCGATCGTTTCTTTGACGCTCACGCCGATGATGTGCTCCAAGTTGCTCAAACATCAGCCGGAATCGCAGCGCGGGCGTTTCTATCAGGTATCGGAACATGCATTCGAGTCCGTCATCGCTTTTTACGGGCGAACGCTTAGATGGGTGCTGAAGCACCAGACTGCGACGCTGTTTGTCGCGCTTGCCACACTGGTTCTTACCGTTATCCTGTACATCATCGTGCCCAAAGGATTTTTCCCGGTGCAGGATACCGGAATCATCCAGGGGATTTCGGAAGCATCGCAATCAATTTCGTTTCCGGCTATGGCCCAGAAACAGCAGCAACTGACCGAAGTGATTTTGAAAGATCCGGCAGTCGACAGTCTTTCCTCATTCATCGGAATCGACGGGACCAACCAAACCCTGAACAGCGGCCGCATGCTGATCAATCTGAAACCGCTCAATCAGCGCAAGCTGAACGCGTCTGACGTGATCCGCCGTTTGCAGCCGAATTTGGCAAAGATCGAAGGAATCACGCTGTACATGCAGCCGGTCCAGGACATCACGGTGGACGATCGCGTAAGCCGCACCCAGTATCAGTACACTCTGGAAGATCCGGACTCGAATGAGTTGAATCTGTGGACTGCAAAGCTGGTGGACAAGTTGAAACAAATTCCGGAGCTGGAGGATCTCGCCACCGATCAGCAGACGCAAGGATTGGCGGCATCCCTGGTAATTGATCGCGTGACGGCTTCGCGCATGGGAATCACGCCGAACATGATCGATCAGACTCTCTACGACGGATTTGGACAGCGGCAAGTGGACACGATGTACACGCAACTGAACCAGTATCACGTAATCATCGAAACCATGCCGGAGTTTCAGAAAAACCCCAATAAGCTGCAAGACATTTACGTGCGGTCGGCCATTGCACCCTCAGCCACATCAACCGGGCCTTCCACTACGAGCAGCACTGCCACGAGCGTGGTGACCGCTTCGACAGCGACAGGCGGTTCTTCGGGAACACCCAGTCCATCCGCTTCTTCGTCGGCCCTGCCGAGTTCGGGCTCGGCGAACCCCACGGCCGTGGCCAGCACGAATGGAGCTGCCGTTCCGCTGAGCGCCTTTACGCATTTTGAATCCAAAACCGCGCCGCTTTCGGTAAATCACCAGGGACAATTCCCGGTGGTAACGCTGTCATTCAATCTGGCGCCGAACGCTTCTCTAGGTGAAGCGACCAAAGCGATCGAAAAAGCCCAGCAGGAAATCGGAATGCCGCTCAGCATTCAAGCCGCGTTTCAGGGTACGGCGGCATCGTTCCAGGCGTCGCTGAGCAACGAGCCGATATTGATTCTGGCGGCGCTCGTAACCGTTTACATCGTGCTCGGTATTCTTTACGAGAGCTACATTCATCCGCTCACAATTCTTTCGACGCTGCCTTCCGCAGGTGTCGGCGCGATTCTGGCTCTCTTGATTTGCGGATCCGAACTGAGCGTCGTTGCGCTGATAGGAATTATCCTGCTCATTGGAATCGTGAAAAAGAACGGCATTATGATGATCGATTTCGCGTTGGAAGCGGAACGCAAGGAAGGCAAAAGCTCCGAGGAAGCGATCTACGAGGCTTGCCTGCTGCGTTTCCGTCCCATCATGATGACCACTATGGCTGCTCTGCTCGGAGGCCTCCCACTCGCGCTGGGCTCGGGAATCGGATCGGAGTTGCGGCGTCCTCTCGGCATCTCGATGGTAGGAGGCCTGCTGCTCAGTCAGGTGCTCACGCTCTATACCACGCCCGTCATTTACATCTACTTCGACCGCTTGGCAAAGAAGGTTTCGGCCTGGCGGACGGGACGCTCCGGACAAGGAGCCGCGGAGTCCGTGCCGGCGGATTAGCCATGAGCCTATCCTCTCCATTCATCGAGCGGCCTGTGGCCACCACACTCCTGACTGTGGCCCTTGCGCTTGCCGGGGCCGTGGCGTTCAAAGAATTACCGGTGGCAGCCTTGCCCCAGGTTGATTTCCCAACAATTTCCGTTGGCGCCGGATTGCCGGGAGCGAGCCCTGAGATCATGGCCTCCTCGGTAGCTACTCCGCTCGAGCGCCAATTCGGCCGAATTGCAGGCGTCACGGAAATGACGTCAACCAGCAGCATCGGAACCACGAGCATTACGCTTCAATTCGACTTGAATCGCGACATAAACGGCGCGGCCAGAGACGTCCAGGCCGCTATCAACGCCGCCCGCAGCTATCTGCCGGCAAACCTGCCGAGCAACCCGAGCTACAAGAAAGTAAACCCCGCCGACGCCCCGATCATGATTCTTGCGCTCACCTCCGACGTTTACGATCGCGGGCCCATGTACGACGCCGCCTCCACCATCATTCAGCAGAGGCTTTCGCAAATTGAAGGAGTCGGCCAGGTTAGCGTGGGAGGGAGTTCGTTACCGGCCGTGCGGGTAGAAATCAATCCCACGCAGTTGAACAACTACGGCCTGGGACTCCAGGACGTGGCGTCCTTGTTGAGCAAACAGAATGCGAATTTGCCCAAAGGCCAAATAGCGGATGACACGGGAACTGCCGACATCACGACCAACGATCAACTCCTAAAAGCGGAATCGTACAAATCGCTGGTAGTCGGTTATCACAACGGTGCTGCCGTCAAGCTCTCCGATTTTGCTGACGTAGTGGATTCGGTGGAAAATATTCGTGCGGCCGGCTTCGTGAACGGCAAGCCCGGCATCTTGTTAATCATTTTCCGGCAGCCGGGCGCCAATATCATCGACACGGTCGATCGCATTCGAGCTTCCATTCCCTCTTTGAAAGCCTCCATTCCAGCCGCGATGGATTTCACCATTATGCTCGACCGTACCACCACCATACGCGCATCCGTGAGCGATGTGGAACGCACGCTGGCCATATCGATTGGACTGGTGATCCTGGTAGTTTTTCTTTTCCTGCGTAACGTGCGCGCCACCCTTATCCCCAGCGTCGCCGTTCCGGTCTCTTTGATCGGCACGTTCTCCATCATGTATTTATGCAAGTACAGCATCGACAACCTGTCCATGATGGCCCTGACCATCGCAACCGGCTTCGTCGTGGACGACGCCATTGTCGTGATTGAAAACATCTCGCGTTACCTGGAAGAAGGGCTTTCTCCGATGGACGCCGCCCTAAAGGGAGCTAGCGAGATTGGCTTCACCGTTCTTTCCATCAGTATCTCGCTGGTGGCCGTGTTCATTCCCATCCTGCTGATGAGCGGCATCGTCGGCAGGCTATTTCGCGAGTTTGCGGTCACGTTGTCGATTGCGATTATCATCTCGCTGGCCATTTCACTCACTACAACTCCCATGATGTGTGCCAGGCTCCTCAAGCGTCAGCGGGACGAAGATCACAATAAGATATTTCGCGCGAGCGAGCGCGCCTTTAACGCGGTGCTCGGAGCCTACGAGCGAACTTTGGGCTGGGTGCTGAAACACTCGGCCCTGACGCTCACCGTCTTGCTGCTGACCATCATGCTGAATGGCTATCTCTTCTGGATCGTGCCGAAAGGCTTTTTCCCTCAGCAGGATAACGGCACCGTTTTCGGAGGCATTCAGGGCGAACAGGACATTTCTTTTCAGGCCATGCAAGTTGACACCCTACGTTTCGTAAATATGATCAAAACTGATCCAGCCGTTCAAAATGTAATGGCGTTCACGGGAGGGCAGGGTGCCGCTAATAGCGGCTTCATCTACCTGGCGCTGAAACCCCTCAATGAGCGCAAGACTTCCGCCAGCCAGGTCATCAACCGCTTGCGCCCGAAACTCGTCTCCATTCCAGGGGCCACGGTTTTTCTGCAAGCAGGGCAGGACTTGCGCATAGGCGGCCGGAGCAGCAGCGCGCAATATCAGTACACAATTCAAAGCGACAATCTGGACGATCTGGTGAAGTGGGGTCCCACTCTGCTCGCCGAAATGCGAAAGCAGAGCATGCTAACGGACGTCAATACGGACCAACAGAACAGCGGGTTGCAAGCCGAACTCGTGTACGACCGGCAAACAGCGTCAAGGCTGGGCATTACGCCACAAACGATTGATAACACCCTGTATGAAGCCTTCGGCCAGTCGGAAGTCTCCACTATGTATACGGCGCTGAATCAGTATCACGTGGTTATGGAGGTAGCTCCTCAGTTTTGGCAAAGCCCCGAGGCCTTGAAAAATGTTTACGTCAAAGCATCTGCGGGAAAGGAAATCCCGCTAAACGCAATTACGCATTTTGAGACGACGACGGCGCCTCTTTCTGTGAACCATCAGGGCCAGTTCCCTTCCGTGACGGTGTCTTTTAATCTGGCACCAGGGGTCGCGCTCAGCGATGCCGCCAAAGCCATCCTCGATACGGAACAGAGAATTGGGATGCCCAGCACGATCCACGGAATGTTTTCAGGAACGCTGCAAGCGTTCCAAGCATCTCTCTCGACGCAGCCGCTCCTGATATTAACGGCGCTGGCGGCCGTTTACATCGTGTTGGGAATTCTCTATGAGAGCTTGGTTCACCCGATCACGATTCTTTCCACGCTGCCTTCCGCAGGGGTAGGCGCGGTGCTTGCGCTGCTTATTTTTCGCATCGACTTGAGCGTCATCGCGATAATTGGTGTCATCCTCCTCATTGGAATCGTGAAGAAGAACGGCATATTGATGATCGATTTTGCCCTCGCCGCTGAACGCATCGACAAAAAAAGCCCGGAAGACGCCATCTATCAGGCTTGCTTGCTGCGCTTCCGTCCCATTTTAATGACGACTATGGCAGCGATATTCGGCGCCCTTCCCCTCGCTCTGGGCACCGGAACCGGTTCGGAATTGAGGCGCCCCCTCGGCATCACCATTATCGGAGGCCTGATCGTTAGCCAGATGCTGACTCTCTACACCACGCCTGTTGTTTACCTTTCTCTCGACCGGTTGAGACTTCGCTGGGCACGTTGGCGCCACAAAGCCCCCAACCAGCTTCCTCAGGAGACGTTGGGATGATTTTGGATTGGGGATCAATCGAAACTATGGAGTTGGATAGTTGAGACACGAGATAACCACAATGTTTATCAGGAGTGCGCGCCAGCTTCTAGCATGTGCGCTCAGCGGCGCGTTGTTGCTTTCGGGATGTACCGTGGGACCGAAATATCACAGGCCTTCGGTGACCACTCCCGAAGCCTTCAAAGAACTTACGCCCGCCGATTATCAAACCACCGATGGCTGGAAAGTAGCGCAGCCGCGAGACGCCGCGTTGAAAGGCAAATGGTGGGAAATATTCAACGACCCGCAATTGAACGCGCTGGAAGAACAGGTAAATGTGTCGAACCAGACCATCGCGTCGGCGTTTGCGGCATTTCTGGTCGCGCGTGCCATGGTGAGAGAGGCGCGCTCGCAATATTTTCCGACTGTAACGGTGGGAGCGGGAATCACGAATCAACGCCAGCCGACGCTGGGTAGTCAGAGCGGTACGGGGACTGGCACAACCAGTTCACCCCAAAGCTTTACGGAATATTCGCTCCCATTTGACGCCACATGGACACCAGATCTATTTGGCCGCGTGCGAAACACCGTCCGAGCCAGCGCCAACGCGGCACAAGCGAGCGCGGCGGACCTGGCAAACACGCGGCTCACGGTGCAGGCGGAAGTGGCTGTGGATTATTTCAGCATTCGCGGGCAGGACGCGCTGAAACAATTGTTGGACGATACGGTGGTGTCCTTTCAGGAGTCTTTGAGACTTACCCAGGCTCTCTATGAAACAGGCATCGATTCTGATGAAGCGGTGGCCCAAGCTGAAACTCAGCTTGAATCCGCGCAGGCTCAGGACACCGCTCTCGGCATCCAACGAAGTCAGTTCGAACATGCGCTGGCAGTGTTGGTGGGCCAACCTGCATCAACTTTCTCGGTTCGGACGGAGCCCTTGAAGACGGATCCGCCGGCGATCCCATACGGTGTTCCGTCGCAACTGCTCGAGCGGCGACCCGACATTGCCGCCTCAGAGCGTTTGATGGCGCAAGCCAACGCGCAGATCGGAGTAGCGGTTGCCGCTTACTATCCCACGGTCACATTGAGCGCGTCAGCGGGACTGGAGAGCACTTCTTTTACAAAGTGGTTCACCTGGCCGAGCCGGTTTTGGTCCGTGGGTCCCAGCGCTTCGGAAACTATCTACGACGGCGGGTTGCGCAGAGCCACGGTGCGACAGTTTCAGGCCAACTTCCTCGAAACCATTGCGAACTACCGGCAGACCGTTTTAGCTGCGTTTCAGAACGTCGAAGACAATCTCGCTTCGCTCAGGATTTTGTCCATCGAAATCAAGCAGCAGGACACGGCCGTGGGATCGGCGCAACGCAACCTTAAGATCGCGATCGATCGCTATAAGCTGGGAATCGATCCGTATCTGAACGTGATCACAGCCCAAACCACGCTGTTCAGCAATCAACAAACTGCGGTCAACTTGCGCATTCAGCAAATAACCGCGAGCGTGCAGTTAGTAGAAGCGGTGGGGGGCGGATGGGACGCATCGCAACTTCCTTCGGCGGGACTAATGAGCGCTCCGCTCACGGTTCCGAAGCCGGATGCCAAACCCACTTCGGACCAATAAGTTTTGAGCTGAAAGGCCGATAAAGGGATTGAGCGGGCGCGAATTGGAATTTGTGGAACTCGCCACACCTTTTCCTGGAAGCTCTTACGTCTAAGCGACGATGAAGATTAATTCAGAAATGGCCGTTGCCGCTCGCAGTCAGGGCGCGGTGTCATTTCTCAAATCCTGGGAAGCTCGTTGAGGAGCATGAATGCACTGGATAAAAAATGGAGCCTTGGTATTCGCATTCTCCGCGATGGCAGTGCCAGCAATCCACGCAGATATTCTGGCGGCGGTCGCGCCGTCGCAGACTCAACAAGCTGCTCCGGCGAGCGCAGTGGAAAAGCAAGTAGGCGCGATTAAGTCGATTGACGGGAACACCGTGACAATTACGACCGACGCCGGGGCTAGCGCAACTGTGAGCGTCCAGCCCACAACCAAAATCGTTCGCGTAGCTCCCGGACAAACGGACTTGAAGACTGCGGTGCCGGTGGAACTGAAGGATTTGCAAGTGGGCGATCGTGTTTTTGTCCGTTGGAAAGCTTCCGATGCATCGAAGCCCGTCGCGGCAATTGGAATCATCTTAATGAAACGCGCGGACGTCGACGCCAAGCAACAGCATGACCGCGAAGACTGGCAAAAGCGCAGCGTAGGGGGTCTGGTGAGCGCCGCGGACCCGAGCTCCGGAACGGTTTCGATTTCAGTTACAGGAATGGGCGGTGCAAAGACCGTCGCCATCCATACCACACCCAAGACAGTTTTCCGCCGGTATGCCGCCGGCTCGGTGAAATTCGATGATGCGGCTTCCAGCTCGTTGGACCAGATCAAGCCGGGAGATCAGCTCCGCGCGCTAGGCACGCGGAGCGCAGACGGGAGCAGCGTGGAAGCAGAAGAAATCGTCACCGGATCGTTCCGAAATATCGCCGGCACGATCAGTTCGATTGACGCTGCCGCGAATTCGATGACGGTGATGGATTTGATCGCGAAAAAACCGGTAGTCGTGAACGTTTCGTCTCAATCGCAACTGCGCAAATTGCCGCCTGAAGTCGCGCAGCGGATTGCATTTCGTCTGAAGGCAGGTGCGGCCGGAGGTTCGCCGGCCGGCAACGCTCCAACAGCGCCGGGCAGTGCGGCGCCGGGTGGAAATCGCGCCGCCCCAGACGCGACGGCCGGATCTAGTTCGCCGGATGCGCACCAGGGCGCCAACGCCGCGCCGAGTCCTGGCTTCGGAAACGGCGGGGCTGGCCGGCCGGGCGGTGGCGGCCCGGTTGACCTGCAACAGATTCTAAGCCGCATGCCTGCAGCGCCGCTCGCCGATTTTCAGAAAGGCGATGCGGTGATGGTCGTGGCCACGGAAAGCGGGAATTCCGGCGGAGTCACCGCGATTACTTTGCTGGGCGGCGTCGAGCCGATTTTGGCAGCCGCCCCGAGCGGCAGCCAGGCGATGACTCTCTCACCATGGAGCCTCGGTTCCTCCGCGATGGATGCCGGCGGCGGAAATCCGTAGAGAAGCTTATAGAAGCTCGCAATCACTTTCGGGTTCAGGGGACAGAATGAAATTTCGGCTTTTCATAACCAGCTTGCGGATTGCGACGATTGCTTTCTTCGGTTTCACGGGCACATACGCGCTAGGGCAGACGCCCGCGACGACTGGCTCTCTACATGGTCAGGCGCTGGACCCGTCGGGAGCCGCGGTGACGGGAGCGACGGTTCTGCTCAACGCCGCTGATGGACATTCCACCACGGCCACCACAAGCCAACAGGGCGCCTTCGACCTGAAGGAGTTGGCACCCGGCAAGTACACACTGGAGATCGTGGCGAAGGGATTTGCTCTTTACAAAAACGAGGACGTGGAGATCGCCGCGGGACAAGTTAAGAATTTAAATATTTCTCTTGCCATCGAGGAACAGGAGCAGCAAGTGGTGGTGTCGGGAGAAACACCGATGGTGGACGTGAATCCGCAAAACAACGCGGGCGCCATTGTTATCTCGGGAAAAGAGCTCGATGCCCTGCCGGACGATCCGGACGAACTGCAAACCGATTTGGAAGCACTGGCAGGACCTTCCGCCGGGCCTAACGGAGGCCAATTTTACATCGACGGTTTCACCGGAGGCCAACTGCCGCCCAAAGCCTCGATTCGTGAAATTCGCATCAATCAGAATCCGTTTTCAGCGGAGTACGACAAGGTCGGATACGGGCGCATTGAAATTTTCACCAAGCCCGGCACCGACAAATGGCACGGGCAGGTATCAATCAATGCGAGCGATTCCGCGCTGAATTCCAAGAATCCGTTTTTCAATTCCAGTTCTGCCGGAGGCACAGGCTACCCAGGCTATTACACCACGCAGTACAGCGCCAACCTTGGCGGGTCTTTGAGCAAGAAACTGTCGCTGTTCGTTACCATGGACATTCGAGATATCAACGACGTTGAGGTCGTCAACGCGCAGACTGTCGATCCCGCGACTTTCGCAATTGTCCCCTTCAGTGCGGCGGTGGCCAATCCTCGCAAACGCTATAACGTTTCTCCGAGGGTGGATTATCAGCTGACGAAAACAAACACATTGTCTGTGCGTTATCAATATTTCCGCAACAATGAGATGAACAACGGAATCGGAGCTTTTTCTCTGCCGTCTCAAGCCTACAATTCCTTGTCCACCGAACAGACTCTGCAGGTGAGCGATACGCAGGCATTCGGCACGAATATCATCAACGAAACGCGCTTTCAGTATCTTCGCGACGAAAGCAGCCAGATCCCGCAAAGCACCGCGCCCAGCGTGAGCGTGGGCGGCGCATTCAACGGCGGAGGCAATAGTCAGGGAAACATCATGGACAGCACCAATCACTACGAACTTCAGAACTACACTTCCATTCAATTAAAGAAGAACCTTTTGAAGTTTGGGGGGCGTTTGCGCGGGCTCACCGACGTGAACAGCGCCACTTCCGGTTTCAACGGATCGTTCTTCTTCCCTTCCATCCAGGCTTACCAGGCCACGCTGGAAGGAACGGAACAAGCTGCAGTGCAGTACTCCATTACCGGCAATGCAAATCCTAATTTGAATCTGACACGCTTCACCGAAGGCCAGGTTGACGTTGGACTTTTTGTTCAAGACGACTGGCGCGTGAAGCCCAATATCACCGTGAGCCTGGGGCTGCGATTTGAAGCCCAAAATGAAATCCACGATCACGACGACTGGGCTCCGCGGCTCGGCTTTGCGTGGGGCATCGGCCGGGGCAAGACTCCGCCGAAAACCGTGTTGCGCGCGGGCTTCGGTATTTTTTACGATCGCTTCAACGAAACCAACGCCCTGCAAGCCGAGAGGTTGGGGGGCGGAGCGGATGCGCTAACGCAATTCGTGGTCACGAATCCGGGGTTCTTTAACGCCACGACACCTGTTCCAATCGCGGGGTTGCCGCCGAATTTGACGCTGCCGACGATTTACCAGCTGGAGCACAATCTGCGCGCGCCGTCGACCACGCAAACGGCTGTCACTTTCGAGCGTCAACTTACCAAGATCGCAAACATGTCCGTTTCTTATCTAAATTCGCGCGGAGCCGATCAGCTGTTCACCAACAATATCAACACTCCTTTTCTCGGCGAATACGACCCCGCTGCGCCGCTGCTCAACCGCCCGCTTGGACCGATAGGAAATGTTTACGAATACGAATCGGAAGGGATCTTTCGGCAGAACCAACTGTTTGTGCAAGGCACCGTGCGAGCGGGAGCGAAACTCCTGATCACGACCTACTACACTTTGAACTACGCCAAGAGCGATACCTCCGGCGTGAACTCTTTTCCATCGAATCCATACAACTTGCTGGAGGATTACGGCCGGGCTTCGTTCGATATTCGCAACCGTTTTTTCCTGCTCGGTTCGGTTGCTCTGCCCCACGGATTTCGGTTTAGCCCCTTCCTGATCGCGAGCTCCGGGATTCCGTACAACGTGACGCTGAGCCAGGACCTTCTGGGCAGTTCGCAGTTTAACCAGCGCCCGACGTTTGCAACCAGCTCAACGCCTGCGGGCAATGTTGTTACTGTTCCCGGATTGCCTGCGTTCAATACCGTGCCGACTGCCGGCGAAGAGATCCCGGTGAACTTTCTGACCAGCGCCGGGCGCTTTACTCTGAACGTGAGGCTAAGCAAAACGTTCGGGTTCGGCAAAACTGTGGACCGTTCCGGAGGGGCAGGTGGAGGTGGAGGCGGAGGCCGCGGCGGGCCGGGCGGTGGCGGGGGTGGCCGCGGGCCGGGAGGTCCATTTGGAGGCGGCGGAGGGTTTGGCGGTCTGGAAGCTGCCAGCAAGCGTTACACACTCACCTTGAGCATCAATGCGCGCAATCTTTTCAACAACGTGAATGCGGCAGTGCCGAGCGCGGTTCTGAACCCGCCGACCGCGACTTCTCCGGCGTCAGCCTCTGCGTTCTTTGCCATGCCCAACGCGCTCGCGGGCCAACCATATAACACTGGCAGTTCGGCGAACCGGCAGATTTTCCTGCAAGCCTCGTTTGGCTTCTAGCGGCGCTAAAACCGAGCGCGGCACTACGAAAGACGCGCCTGCACTGCAAAATCTCACGATCGGTCACATTCTGCGGCTATAGTGTGCCATTTTGAACAGATACGGATGCCGGTGTTCCAATAAGGTGCTATTGGTAGCCTTTGGACCAGATCCGGGTGCATGTTCGAAAGGGGGTGCTCTGGGGTCCGGTGGAGTTTGAATGTCTTTAGCCTCAGAAGACCGCGTCAAGCAACAAGCTGACCTGCCCCAAGCCTTGCATGGACCGGCAAGCCGAAGACGCACCTTGCGCGTCCTGTTCGTTCATGGCAATGCCGCAGTGGTAGAGCTTTGCGTGCAGGAGCTAAGGAACGCGTACTTCAAGGTGAGCGCGGACGTAGCTCTGACTCCGGAGCAGTTCATTGCGCGCCTGAAATCGAAAAGTTATGACGTGGTACTGGCTGAATACCCTTCCGCGAACTGGAAGGAATCGCACGTGCTGGAAATCCTTCGGTTGAGGGACAAGCAGATTCCCTGCATCTTCCTGACCGAGACAACCCAATTGGAAACGCTGGCAAAGCTTGTTACCGAAGGCGCCGCCGATTGCGTGGGGATGGATCACATTGGACATCTTCCCGTGGCGATTCGCCGCTCGCTGAGCGAGAACAATCTGCGCGAGGAGCGCGATCAAACCCAAAAAAAGCTGCGGCATTCGGAAGCACGCTACCGTGCGCTGGTAGGAAATTTGAATTACGGAATGTGTCGCTGCAGCAGCAAGGGAAAGTTCCTGGTTGTGAATCAGGCGCTGGCAACGATGCTCGGTTATTCAACGCGCGAAGAATTGCTCGCCGCGAATCTTGCCGTCGAGATTCTTTGCGACCCCGCCAAACGAGCGCGATTACTGGGGCATTCCGCCGACCAAGAGGCCGCCGATCCGCTGGAAATCGAATGGAAGCGGAAGGACGGCGCGACGCTGAAAGTCCGGTTGAGCGGACGCGAAGTGAGCAATGAGGGCGGGATGGATAGCTACGAGATTATCGTCGAGGACATCACCGAGCAGCGCAAGCTGGAAAACCATTTGCGCCAGGAGGCGGCCAAGGATTCTCTGACCGGGCTGGCCAACTATCGTCATTTGGTGGAAACGGTGGACTCTGAGGTTAAGCGTTCCGAGCGCACAGCGCGCGAGTTTGCGATCTTGTTCCTCGATTTGGACGGATTGAAACAGATTAACGATCGTTTCGGCCATTTAGTGGGCAGCCAGGCACTTTGCCGCCTGGCCGATGTTTTATGCATCTGTAGCCGAGACATGGACACGGCGGCGCGTTTTGGCGGCGATGAGTTTGCACTTGTGCTGCCAGAGACTGGGCGAGTCCCGGCGAATCTGGTGGCCGAGCGCATTTGCGAGAGCCTTGCGAATGACGGCAAAGAGCCCAAGCTGTCGGTGAGCATCGGCGTTGCCATGTATCCCGAAGATGGCGAAAAAGTGGATTCCCTCTTGAGCGCGGCAGACGCGGCGTTGTACGCGATGAAAGTTCGAATACGCAGCGGCCGCGACCACAACACTCCCACTCCGGAGCTTCACAATAAGGCCGCAGCCGGAAGCAAGATCGGTTAGGCGAACGACAATTGCGGCAACCTCGAATTAATCTACAATGGCGGTGGTCCGCCTTGCTGAGCGGTTACCCTGGATGAGTCGTTGGACCTCGAAAAGCAATCTAAATTTATGGTATTAGTGTGGCTCGAAAGAGCGAGATTAGGAGGAGCATGGCAGACGAGTTGAAAGCGAATGAACCGGGGATCGTGAGGATTGTCGGGAGGAGCGAATCCGCGCGCGCGTATGCGATTCGCGACTTCCTGGGGCGCGGCGATGTGCCGTTTGAGTGGATCGAAGTGAAAACCGACGAGCAGGCGCGAAAATATGGAGTGGATAATCTGAATGATCCGCGGTTGCCGATCTGCTTGTGCCCGACCGGGACGCGTCTGGAAAATCCCACGATCCGGCAGCTTGCAGATAAGCTGGGGTGGTATCACGACCCGTCGAACTCAGAGTACGATCTGGCGATCTACGGCGCGGGCCCCGCAGGGTTGAGCGCGGCGGTGTATGGCGCGTCCGAGGGTTTGAAGACTGTGTTGATCGAGCGCTCGGTGGTGGGCGGGCAAGCCGGGACGAGCTCGAAGATCGAGAACTACCTGGGATTTCCAGAGGGCATCAGCGGGGCGGATCTGGCTAAGCGCGCGCGCGAACAAGCTTACCGGTTCGGGACGGAGATTTTGATGCTGCGCGAAGGAGTGCGCGGCGAGTTTGCGCCGGGCAAAGGCACAGGCTATTTGGCCGACGGCACAAAAATTGTGGCACACGCAACGATCTGCTCGACTGGCGTGCGATACCGCAAGCTGAATCTCGAGAACGAAGATAAATTTCAGGGCGTGGGAGTTTATTACGGCGCGGGAGTGAGCGAAGCTACGCTGTGCGAAGACAAGCACGTTATCGTAGTGGGCGGCGGCAACTCCGCGGGGCAGGCTTCCATGCATTTTGCGCGATTCGCGAAAAAAGTCACCATCGTGATTCGGGCGGACTGCTTGCGTCGCACACTCTCGCAATACCTGGTGGATCGAATCCATTCCTCGCCGAATATCGAAGTGCTGACGCGCACGGAAGTTGTCGCGCTGCACGGCGATCATATGATGCGGGCGGTTACGCTGAGGAATAACCAAACCGGCGAAGAGAAAACCATTGATACCAGCTGGCTTTTCTTGTGTCTGGGCGGCGAGCCGCAGACGGAGTGGGCGGTGGAACCGGGTATCGTGCGCGATTCCGATGGTTATCTGGTGACTGGGCCGGACTTGTTGCAGAACAGCAAGTATCCGAAGAGTTGGCCGCTGGAGCGCTCGCCGTATTATCTAGAGACGAACATTCCGGGGCTGTTTGCGGCGGGGGATGTGCGACACGGTTCGGTAAAGCGGTGCGCGTCGGCGGTAGGCGAGGGCGCGATGGCAGTCACGTTCGTGCACCGCTATTTGGCAGAAACTTAAAGGAGGGACGTATGAGCGCATGTACTCATCTGAATCAAATTCGTGCGGTAACGCCGCGGACTCCTCAAGGGTGCGAGGAGTGTTTGAAGATGGGCGATACCTGGGTGCACTTGCGGCTGTGTTTAGAGTGCGGGCACGTGGGCTGCTGCGATTCGTCGAAGAACAAACATGCCACCAAGCATTTTCACGCCACGAAGCACGCGACCATGAAGTCGTTCCAGCCCGGAGAGGATTGGGGCTGGTGCTACGTTGACGAGATAGAGCTAACTCCCGGTCAACTGAAGGTACAGGCTTAGAGTTTTTTACGATTGTTTTTGCGCCGGAAACTCTTCAGAAGCGGCGAGCGCGGTGGGGAAAACGCCGATCACTCGGTTTACTTGCGTCATATTCACTACGCCTTCCACCATTTTTGACAGCGCGGCGAGGCGCAGCGTTCCGCCGGCCTTCGTAAGTCTGGAGAATGATTTCACGATTTGGCCGACGAACGCGCTGTCGATATGATCCACCGCAGCCATATCAAGAATGATCCGCGTTTCGTTCTTCGCGATGTGGTTTTCCACTTCCTGGTCGACGCGCTTGCAATCCGAGCCCATCTGCACGCGGCCGCTCAATTCGAACACCCAGATTCCCGGCTTGATTTCCTTCTGCGATAGCATCACGCGAATTGTTACCTCACTTGCAGAATTTTGGTGATGCGCTCAACTCTCCTAGCCCTCGAACGGAAATTGCCGGATCAAGCGCATACAGTCCGCCAACGCCTTCAAGATTGAATCTCCCCACCCGGACGGGACAAATGCGGCCGTGCTCTGATTCACTGGCTTATCCGCTTCCGCGAAGTAGCGCAAATGCTGTCCCTGCGGCGAGACTGCGAATTCCTTGACGGTGATAACGAACGGAACATTTTTCCCGTTCTGATTCTTGTTCATCGTGAAGTAATGCAGCTGAGCCAGCTCTTCTGCGCGGTCAGCTTGAGCGTACTGCCAATCCTCCACGTCGAGCCTCCTGGTGCCTCGCAACAAGCGCTGCGATGAGATGGCTATGGAGACGGAATAGTAGGACGCGAGCGTTGCTAAGTCAATGTGAGTAAACCAGGCGAGCGACAGGCCCAACCGATCTTCTTCGCAGTTGGCGTCGCATCAGTCGCGTTGCTGGACGGTCGAGCCTGTTGTCATCCCGACCTGCGTCAGGGTCTCAGAACTCCAAGTGCAATTGGAAAGCGATCATGCGGGGCGTGCTATCGCCGCCCAGACCGACACCGAGTAAGCCGGTCGGCGGAGAAGTGGTGGAAGTAAGCGCTCCAAACCCCGCCTGGGTAGAAGGATTTTTTGGAATTCCCGCCAGCACCATGCTTGGAAGCGCGAAATTCGGATGGTTGAATACGTTGAAGAACTGTGTTTCGAAGCGCAGCTTCACACGCTCGGTCAGCGGAAACGTTTTCGTAAGATAGAAGTCACCCCAGGCAAAATCGGGACCGCGCAGCGCGTTACGACCGAGATTTCCGAACTGACAATCGTCCGGGCTATCGCCACCGAGGCACGCGCCGGTGCTGGGGTCCACGGTGGAGACGAAGGCATTGGGATTTAGCCATTGAAGCGTGCCCGGTTGCGTGACGCCTGGGATGGAATTGTGTTGGTAGAGCGGTACGCCGGGAACAACGCTGGCAAATTGAGGGCCGCTGCCGTTCACGATGCCATTTCCATTTGCCGAATAGGGCGTGCTAAGGACGGAGAACGGAATTCCGCTGTGCCAAAACGCGGTTCCCGAGACCTGCCAGCCGTTCAGCGCGTAGCCAAGGAGACGGTTTTGGACTTTGACGGGAAATTGATAGACATATTGAGCGTTGAGATTGTGGCGAATGTCGTAGTCGCAAGGACCGTAGTCGCGAGCCAAGTCTCCTGGAAGCGGTGAGAGAATTCCTCCGGCGGAGAACTGAAGGAATCCGCCGTTCGAGACGGTGTCCATGCAACGGCTCCAGGTGTAGTTGATTTGCCCCATCAGGCCATGACCGATGCGTTTCATGGCGGAGAGTTGCAAGCCGTGGTAGTGACTGTTTGCGCCAGTAGAGAATTGCGTCACGGCCGCGAATCGCGGATCAGTGGATCGGGCGTAAGGAAAAGGGGCGAAGCACCCGTCGCAGACCGTTTGATAGCCGTTCACTTGCGTGAGATAGGGCTGGTTTACCGCGCGAGTGCCGACGTACTGCGCGTGGATGCTTGCGGTGGCACCCCATTCGTGTTCCAAACCAAGACTCCACTCCATGAAATACGGAGCGTGAAGTTTTCCATCGGGTACCGCGGTGATAGCGACTGGAGGAAGGCAGGTTGAAGGATTCGATACTGCAGACGCGCAAGAAAGCTGGCCCTGCGGAAATCCGAGGCTGAAAGTCTGATTGGCGGCCACAGTTGCGTCAACCGCGCTGTTAGTTACGCCGGGCGCAATCGCTGAACCACCCACGGTGCCAAGGAGGCCGCCCTGAAAGGTTTTGACATAGGGTGGGTTGACGCCGACCACATCGGCGATGCTGCCGGGCAAAATGTCACTGAAAACGCCAAAGCCGGCGCGGAGCACCGAGTTGGACTCGAACTGCCAGGCGAGCGCTGTTCGCGGCTGCAGGATCGCGAGAGGGGTGGAAGAGAAAACGTTACCCAGGCCGGTTTGAATGGCGGCATTTAAAGGTTGGTTCACATCATGCGAGATGGAATCGAAAGAGCCGCGAAGACGAGCGATTTGGTCATGAGGATTTAATGGGTTGGAATTGAAGGTGTCTCGAAGGCCGAAAGTCCAGGTGAGTTTTTTGGTTACTTTCCAGGTGTCCTGGGCATACAAGTCGAGATTCAAGAAGTTGAAAGGCTCGTTCGCGGAGGTGGGGAACGTTTTTGTTGCGGTAGATGAGACTCCTTGAATGTACTGCTGCAGGGTGGCGTAGGTCACGGTGGGGACGGAGCCTTCGCCGAAATCATAATCATTCAAGCGGAGAATTCGCGTATTGGTTCCAAAGCGCAGTTCATGTGCACCGCGGCTCCAGGCGAGATTGTCGTTGATAAAAAAACGGGAGGCGCGTCTTCCCTGAACCCAAGTGTTGTCCAGTCCTCCGACCGGCGTGAATGCATTCGGGCCGGTGCCTTCGAGAACAATGGGAAAGGCGGACAGAGTCTTCTGAAAATCTGTAGGGCCGAATAAGCTTTCGTACCACGAAAATGCGGGGTTGAAGTAATTCACAAGATTCTGCGAAAAGACGTGAGTATATCCGGCCGCGAGCGAGTACAGGGGTTGGGGAGAAAGAGCGTTGAATAGAGGATTGATGGGATCTGTGTAGGCAGCTTGCAGTCCGGTGTCAGCCTGAAAACGGAGCCAGGCGGTGTTTTTCTGATTGACGTTGTAATCGATGCGAACCGTTTGGACCTGTTCGCGATCATCGCTTGAGTGCGAAACGCTCTGGCTGTTCGCACAACCATCTCCATTTGCGCCAAGCGGACAGCCCAGGATCGCTCGGGGCGTTCCGTTGGTATTTCCGTACAGAGAAAACATCTGCCGATAAAAGGTAGCCGACTGCGAAGGAAGCTGCTCCAAGACGTGATCCTGGAAAGCCACAGTTGGAACGATCGTGGGCGTGACGATGGGTAGTGCAATGCGCACCCACTCGCTATCGAAGAAGAAAAACAATTTGTCGTGGACGATCGGGCCGCCCACGCTGCCTCCAAAGTGGTTCACGGTAGAACGCGGCTTGTGATTTCCCGGCGTGGCATTGGTGAAGTAGTCGGCTGCGTTGAATCTCGAGCCGTTCCACAGCTCATACAGGTTGCCGTGAAACTGGTTTGAGCCTGATTTTGTAACGTAGTTGACCTGGGAAGCTCCGTAGCGCCCCTGGTCAACGGCATAGGAGAGCGTGTTGACCGTGACTTCCGATATGGAATTCAGACCGAGAACGAGATTTGTGGAGAGCCCGCTGTTCAGATTGGTGAGCGGGTCGTTTGTTTCCAGTCCGTCGACGATGTAACCGTTTGAGACAGCGGGCAGTCCGTTGAATTCGACGTTGCCGTAGCCATTCGTGCCGCCAACGAAATCGTTGCCGCTGCCGGCGGTGTTGATGAGCGCTCCGGCGGCAAACTGAAGCGGGTAGGTTAGATCACCGCCTGGATTGGGAAGGTCTTCCAGCGCGTGCGCGTTCAGAGTGGTGGACGTATTGGCATTCTCGGGGTTGAGGATGGGAGCTTCGCTGGTGACCTCCACGGTCTGGCTGGAGTGGGCGATCTTGAGTGTGAAATCGACGGTTTGCTTTTGTCCCAGGGCAGAGGACACAGCCTCATTCTGCTGTGGTTCGAAGCCTTCGGCCTCCACCTTGACGGTGTAAGTGCCGGGTTTCAACTGCGGGAAGTTGAATCGGCCCGAATCATCCGTTGCGGCGCTTCGCTTTAGTCCAGTCTCGTTATTCGTGATGGTGATCGTTGCACGCGGCACCCCCGCGCCAGTTGCATCGCTGACTTGGCCGACGATCGCGCTGGTGGTCTCTCCTTGCGGAAAAGTCTTCACAGGAAACAGTACGATGGAAAGAGCTGCCACGGTCAGTACATAAATCGCCATTCGCGCCATAGCTCGTATCTCGACTTTCGCACTCCGGAGGCCGAGGCGGAGTCTAGATCTTCCCGACATCGAATCCACTCCCACGCTTAATCATATTAACTGCAGTTAAGTACAAAAGTAAACGTCGATAAATATACATGTATGCAGAATCCGACTTATAGAGGGTGCAGCGTACGGAGTTGATCAGAGACGTTCGCCTAAGACAGAAGGAGTTGCGTCGAGCACTGGTAGTTTTGTTCTCCGAGGATGTCAGAAGACCCCTCGAACGAATCCGCGCCGTTGGGGAGCGAACAAGCAGGGACGGGGAGTACAATGGAGTGCCGTCTTGAGATCGAAAAGGAGATTCCTGTCAAATGCGATCATGGGTTCTGTTTGCGGTGTCAATTTTCATTGTTTGCTCCAGTGTGTTCGCGGCGTCGTCGCAGTCTGATGTTGAGAGCCGCAGAAAAGCGCTGAACGATCTGCTCGCAGAACGCTGGGAGTACACGCTTCGCACCAGCCCGATCTTTGCTTCCTTTTTGGGAGACAAGCGCTGGAACGATCAACTGGACGAGTTCTCGCAAAAAGCCATCGATGATGATTTGGAAGCGAGCAAGAAATACCTGGTCCGTTTCGAAGCGATTGACACCGCGGGATTCCCGGAGCAGGAGGCCCTCAACAAAACTCTGATGGTGCGCGACCTCCGGTTCAACGTCGAGGGAGCCCGTTTCAAACCTTGGGAAATGCCGGTGTCGCAGTTCGACGGCGTGCACATCGACCTTCCGCAACTCGTCCTCATCCTCTCATTCCAAACGGTGAAGGACTACGACGACTATATTTCGCGATTGAAGCAGATTCCGCGGCTGTTCGATGAGACCGAGATTCAGATGCGCAAAGGCATGGCCGAGGGCCTGATGCCGCCGCGAATTCTACTGGATAAAGTAGTTGAGCAGGCCAACGGCATCGCCACCAACGCGCCCGATGCCTCGCCCTTTGCCCAGCCCTTCGCCAAGTTTCCGGACTCCATCTCAGCTGCGGACCAGAAACGATTGCGCGAGCAAGGCTTGGCCGCGATCCGCGAATCGGTGCTTCCCGCATATGTCAACTTCACAAAGTTCGTGCGGGAAGACTATGCGCCAAAAGGGCGCGCAGAACCTGGCTTGTGGGCGCTCCCCGACGGCCCCGAGCGCTACGCTTTCGCGGTAAAGCAGAGCACCACGACTAATCTCTCGCCGGAAGAAATTCACCAGATCGGGTTGGCCCAGGTGAAAGAAATCGAGGCGCGCATGCTGCAAGTCGTGAATCAGCTCGGGTACAAGGACCTCAAAAGTTTTGGTGCTTCCCTGCAGACGAATCCCAAGGTCCACGTGCATTCGCGCCAGGAGATTGTGGACCTCTATCAGAAGTACATCGACCAGATGTATCTGAAGCTGCCAACAATGTTTGGGCGTCTGCCGAAAGCGAAATTGGAAGTGATGCCGATCGAGGAGTTCCGCGAAAAGCAGGCCTCCACATCGTACGTTCAAGGGTCTCAGGACGGATCACGGCCCGCGCACATCATGGTGAACACCGGAAACTTTGAGAAGGGCGTTACGGTGGACATAGAAACTACCGCGTACCATGAAGGAGTACCTGGGCACCACATGCAGATCGCGATCGCCCAAGAGCTGCCGCAGCTTCCGCCCTTCCGCCAAAATGAGTCTTATACCGCCTACACGGAGGGTTGGGCTCTCTATGCGGAGCGCTTAGGAAAAGAGGTCGGATTCTTCCAGGACCCATACAGTTATTACGGGCACTTGCAGGACGACATGCTTCGCGCCATCCGTCTGGTGGTCGATACCGGCTTCCACTACAAACACTGGACTCGGCAGCAGGTTGTCGATTTCTTTCACGATCATTCCGCCATCGATGAGTACGAGGTGCAGAGCGAAACCGACCGCTATATGGCGGTGCCGGCTCAGGCCTTGGGTTACAAGATAGGCCAGCTCGAGATCCTGAAGCTGCGTCAGTACGCCAAGGATCAATTAGGCGACAAGTTTAGCCTGAGCAAATTTCACGACGAGGTGCTGGGCGCGGGTGCTCTACCGCTGGATGTTTTATCCGCTCGGATTCACGAGTGGGTAGCGGCGCAAAAGGCGAGTTCTTCTTCAAATTGAATCTCACGATGCCGCCACTCCGGCTAGGGAGGCGCAAGAAACCGCATGCTATCGGGAACCGGTTTTGACCGGGACAATTTCGGCGATCGCAGGCGAGGGCGCGACATCGCAAACCCCCATTTCGGAGCGGTTTCTCCCGCCGGCTTTAGCGCGGTACAGGGCCTCGTCTGCGGCACCGAGCATGGCCTCAGGATCAAGCGGCGTGATATTGCTACTCACAGCCAAGCCCAGACTTACGGTAATTGAAATTTCTCCAGCACCCGTCACGACCGGTTTCGCAGCGATCGTACGGCGGATTCTCTCTGATAGTCCGAAAAGGCTTGCTGCGTCGGTGGAAGGCAAAACGATTAAGAACTCTTCGCCCCCGTAGCGGCCTACCGTGTCATAGGCTCGCACGCTTGCAGTCATCATCCGCGTAACTTCCTGCAATACAGAGTCACCACATTGGTGGCCGTAAGTGTCATTCACATTTTTGAAATGATCGATGTCCAGCAAGGCGATTCCAAATGAGCCGCCGCCACGTATTTGACGGGAATGCTCCCGGCGGAGCGCATCGAGAACCATAGGTCGGTTTGCGAGTCCGGTCAGCGAGTCGTGGGTGGCGCGAAAGAGGAGTTCGGCGCTCTTCTCCATGAGGCTATCCTGCAATTGCAAAATTCGCTGGCCGACGTGAAGGCGCGCGCGAAGCTCCTGCGCATCAAAAGGCTTGGTTAAATAGTCGTCGGCCCCCGATTCCAATCCGGTGAGCAAGTCCTCCTTTTGGGCGCGCGCGGAAAGCAACAGAATGTAAGTATACGGACGGTCCTTGCGTTCGCGAATTTTCCGGCACACTTGAAGGCCTTCCAGACCGGGCATCATCCAGTCCAGAACGGCCAGACGAGGAGCGTCCACTTGCTCGAGAAGTTCCAGGGCTTCGGTTCCGTTGGACGCGACAGAAACCTGATATCCCGAACGCGTGAGAAGCACCTCCAGCAAACGCCGGGAGACTGGATCGTCTTCCGCAATCACAATCTGTTTTTTCAAATCCTTTTCTTCATTCAAAGAGGCACCTCCTACGAGTCAAACTCCGCGATCGTCCGACAAAAACCTCACGAAGGCACCGCGCGCAGCAGTGCAGAAAGTTGCGAGTAAAGAGCGGCGATTTCCCTCTCTAAGCTTGCGAACACCGATCGAGCGGCAATCCAATGTCCGGAACGAGCGAGCTTCTGCAATTCCTGCGAAGCGCGAGAAATGCTGGGCGCTCCGAGACTCGCCGATGATCCTTGCAGAGAATGCGCAGAGCGCTCAAGGGCGATGCCGTCCGATGCCGCCAGAGATTGTCGAATTTCTGTCATTAACTTCGGACATTCTTCAATGAAGAGTCTTGCGAGCTCTTCGAGAGTTTCCTGGTCTCCCACCCGCTGAAGCGCCTCTTTCAAATCGATGACGGCGACGGATGAGGACACGTCATCTGCTGCCGTCGCAGGGGCCGGGTCCGGCGCAATATTTCCGGCATTCATCCGGCTGAGCGCGGCGAATAATTCGGCTGCGCGAATCGGTTTGGTGAGGTATTCATCCGCACCGGCCTCCAAACATCTTTCGCGGTCGCCCTTCATGGCGTGCGCGGTCAGCGCAATGATCGGCAAGTGCAGGCCGGAGGTGTGCTCCTTGTCCCTTACGGCGCGAATCGCCTCCAGCCCGTCCATCACCGGCATCTGCACGTCCATGATCACCAGGTCCGGTCTGTCGCGCTCTATGGCCTCCAGCGCTTCCCTGCCGTTTTCGACAGCGATTACCGTGTTGCCATATTTTTCAAGCAGCCTTCGAGCAAGAAGCCGGTTCACGGCATTGTCTTCGGCGAGCAAGACCTTCAAACCTGGTCTTTGATCGGCGACGGACTCCTGGCCAACAGTTGTTTTGGGACGCTCAGATTTCGTTCTGGTTAGCTCGTTCAAGAGCACGTCGAGAAGTTCGGACGGTTGTACAGGTTTCGTTAGACAGGCGGCGATCGCCAAATCGCGGCAGCGCTCGCGGTCGCTGCCCGGCGAAGCAGAACTGAGCATGATCACGGGGAGGTGAGTCGATCGGGGATTCTTGCGGATCGCTTCAACAAGAGTGAAGCCATCTGCTTCCGGCATGTGAAGGTCGGTGATTACGAGGTCAAATGCTTGCTTGGCAGAACGAGCCGCCTCCAAGGCGGCAATAGCTAATCGCGCTCCGCTGACGGCCTCTGCGCGAAGCCCCCATGCGGCGAGCATTTGCAGCAGAATTGTGCGATTCGTTTCATTGTCATCGACTATGAGAACGGCGGAGTTTTGAAGGATTTCAGGGTCGTGAGCTTTGCGTTCTCGATTTTTGCCGTTCGCAATGCCGAAATGCATTGTGAAATGAAAAGTGCTGCCGCGTCCCAGTTGGCTCTCAACCCATAATTTCCCCCGGCTCATTTCCACAAGACGGGTCGCGATCCCAAGCCCGAGTCCAGTGCCCCCGTAGAGCCGCGTGGTGGAACCGTCTGCCTGAGTGAAGGGAGCGAAAATTTCGGACTGCTTGTCTTTGGCGATTCCAATTCCGGTGTCGCGCACGGAGAAATGCAACTCCACTTCTTCGGGCAAATCGCGAACTTTTTCAACAAGCAGAAACACTTCTCCCTGCTCGGTGAATTTCAGGGCGTTCCCTATCAAGTTAACCACGATCTGACGCAAACGGCCCAAGTCACCCACCAGGTACTCGGGCACGTCTTCCGCCACTTGCCAGGCAAGCTCCAGTGATTTCTGGTGCGCACGAATGCCCAGTATTTTCAGCGTTTCTCCCAGACTCTCGCGAAGGGAAAATGGCGCGGGGTCGAGATCGAGTTTGCCCGCTTCGATCTTTGAAAAATCCAGGATGTCGTTCAACAGTACCAGGAGCGAATCGGCGGAAGTTTTTACCATGCCCAAGTAGTCGCGTTGCTCTGGATTTAAGTCTGTCTCGAGAGTCAGCTCCGTCATTCCCAGAATTCCATTCATGGGCGTGCGGATTTCGTGGCTCATGTTGGCAAGAAATTCACTCTTAGCCTTGCTGGCGGCCTCTGCCGCTTCTTTGGCATGGCGCATGGCCTCTTCCGCCAATTTGCGTTCGGTTATGTCTTGATAGAGAAGCAGGGCGCCCGTGAACTTGCCTGCTGCACGGAGCGGCACGGAATAGACCTCCACGTCCACCAGGCTTCCGTCGCTCCGTGACCGCCGCGTGACCAGGTGCAGGCTTTTCCCTTGCCGAAGACTGTCACCATTCGAGTCCACTTCCGCGCGAGTTTCAGAATTTGACACCAAACCGGCCAGCGGCTGGCCCATGATGGCTTGCCGTGAATAACGGAATAGAGTCTCGAAAGCTGGGTTGCACATTTGCACGCCCCCGTCGTAGTCGATCGCGACGATTGCGATCGGCAGATTGTCGATCAGAGAATTGAGGAAGCTTTTTCGTTCTTCGAGCTCGCGTTCGGCGCGTGTACGATCGGCTATCTCTTTTTGTAACTCGCGAGTGCGTTCGTCAACGCGCAATTCCAATCCGTCGTGAGCACTTTGCAGCGCTGCCTCGCGATGTTCGATCTGTCCGAGCATCTCGTTAAATTTGTCGACCAGAAATCCGATCTCGTCGTTATTTCCTTTGGCAACTCGAAGGGAATAATTTTTCTTGACGGAAACCTCGTGGGCCGTTAGCGCCAGTTGTGCGATCGGCTCAGAGATTAAAAGTTGCAGGCGCGCAGCGAGCAGGAATGAAATCACCAGAGACAGGGTGAACACAGCCAATAAGATTACAGAGAAGAGCGCAATGCGGGATTGAAGTTCGCCGAGATCGGACTTCAGATAAATCGTTCCGATCACTTCTCCGTCCAACCGAACTTGACGGAACACAAGCATATGTCCCGAAGCGAATAAAGTCTGGTCAGGAAGCGGCGGAGGAGGAAGGAAGGATTCTTTCGAACCACCGCGTCTGAATTCCGCAAGGACCGTTCCGTCCGCCTTGTAAACGCAGGCTTCCACGATGTGCGTCTGGATACCCAGCGAACTGAGAATTTCATTCGCGGCCTTAGCATCGCCAAACGACAGGGCGGCGGTCATGTTCGAGCCGGTGATCTCAGCAACGGTGCCCAATTCACTCTCCAACGAACGCCAGAACGTTGTCACGTCGTAGAGGGCGAAGACCGTACAGGCCACCAGGACGGCGGCGGAGGAAGTGATCATGATGATGGCAGTCAACTTTCCACGGAGGGAGAAATTGCGGAGGGGGTGCATATCAGTTTTTTCCAGCGGGGCGGCAGCGCACCATTTTTTCTAGAGCACGCGAAATGATCCCGGCGAGCAGGTGGCTCCTCTCAGCCCAGCGATCGATTTTGCGCATCCCTATTCCTTGTTCCCAAGAAGAGTCAGTCACTAGAGCGTCGTCCTGCAGGGTTCGCCCCGGCGAATGGGTCAGGTGAGAAGGGAGCAGACAGGAGGCCAAACCGACCGCCTTCGCTGAGGCACAAGCCGCTTAGGATCAATGAGCTGCTCTTGCCTTAACGTTTGATCGCGCGAACGTTTGCCAGGCGAGATGTTTCAGGAAGGATGCTGCGTGCCGATGTGACACTGTGTTGACACTATTCTACGTGTATGGGCATACGCTTCGCTTTCACCCCAGCAGTGGATTGCTATATAATCCCGCCGCGTGGGCCTTTTGGGTATTGAGAAAATCGGCGAGTTGAAGGAGACCTGGCATGAAGCAAGATCGCAGAAATTTTATGCGGGACACGAGCGCGGTCTGTGCTTTGGCGATGTCCGGCCGGCTGCCGGCGGCACTTTCGGAGGCGAAGCCTGGCGCGAGAGAAACGCGCGGCATGGCACGCGGGCTCACCTTGGTGAACGTTCGGCGGGGCGCCGAATACCGGCTGGGCGTGAAGAACGAAAAAGGGATACTCGATGTAATTGAGGCCGCGAAGATTCTGCACCTGCACGCTCCGGCCACCATTGACGATTTGCTTCAGAATGAAGATGGCCTGAGCCTGAATGCGCTTGTGGACGCTTCGGCCAAATCGAAGGCCGCGCAAAAAGCATACCTGAAGGAAGACACGATCGAATTCGGCCCGGTGGTGACGCGCCCCGAAAAAATTGTCTGTGTGGGACTCAACTATCGGCACCATGCCCTCGAGATTGGCGCGCCGATTCCGAACCAGCCGGTGCTTTTCAACAAGTTCAACAACGCGCTCAACTATCACAATGGCGCGATAAAGCTACCGGTGGATTACGCGAAGAAATTCGACTACGAAGTCGAGATGGTGATGGCGATCGGACGCGAAGCGAAAATGGTGAGCGAAGCTGACGCGCTTTCCTACGTGGCGGGTTATGCAACCGGCAACGACTTCACGGCCCGGGACCTGCAGCTCGACACCGGCGGCCAGTGGATGGTGGGCAAGACGCCGGACCAGTTCGCGCCGCTCGGCCCGTACCTGGTGACCGCCGACCAGATCGATCCCGACAGCCTGAAGCTCGAATGCCGGGTGAACGGCGAAACGCGCCAATCGTCCGCTACCAGCGATTTCATTTTCAACACCCGGAAAATCATCAGCTATATCTCCCGCGTGATTACGTTGAAACCCGGCGACATTATTTTCACCGGCACGCCTCAAGGCGTGATTCAGGGCAAGCCCAAGGACCAGCAGGTGTGGCTCAAGCCGGGCGATAAGATCGCCTGCAGCGTGGAAAAGCTGGGCGAATTGAAGTTCGAGCTAGTGTAAGAGGAGCGGCTTTTCTCAAACGACTCACTTCTTGGGCTCATCTACATTGCAAGCATCGGCAACAGGCTTTGGATCGGGCATGTCGAACTTCATGACGATTTCTGATCCGCGGTCGTCACCTACGGTTAAGTTCACGGCTTGTGCCCGAAGGATTTTCTTCAATGAATCTTTAGGAAATGAGGCAGAAGCCTTGTCCGTTCCGGGGTTCCAGTTCTCTTTCTCCGGTCCTTTAGCATCATCGATGCGATATTGGACTGCGACCTTCGGGTAGTAGGAAGTCCCCTTAATTTCTTGAGGCTCAACGTAGTCGATTTTCAGAGAGGTCCCGATCAGAAGACTCGCGGCGATGAACTTTCCCTTGTGAGATCCCTTGCCGGGGATGCAGTCCACCACGAAGGCAGGGCGATTAGAGACATCCTCCTGAGGGCCTTTGAGAAATCTTCCGACCAAAGTAAATCGCGCATAGGTAGTATCGCGGCCGGGATTTGTCTTTTGGGATTGCCGCCACACTTTGCCCGACGGGGCCTGTGGGGGAGCCACCTGCGAGAATCCAAATGAAGCGACCGCAAGCGGTACGAGCAGAAGAAGTCGAACTGGTTTCATCATTTCATCTCCCTGTCAGCTTTTCGGGAATCCGAATCTTCGGCCGTACGACTGCAGAGAATTGAACTCCGTCGGTCGCGAAGGCTCATGGTAGCCAAGACCGTTTGGAACCGCAACCCGACTCAGGGCAGGATTTTAAGGAATGTGGCGCCGCATTCGTAGTGAACTCCGCTTTGACTGCCAGGCGAGAGACTTGTAAGATTCGCGGCGCGCCGCCGGAGGAGAGAAGAGATGCGAAATTGGATTCTATGTTCATGTGTTGCGCTTGCGCTGCCCTGCATTGCATTCGCACAGCAACCCGTGGCGGCAGACAAAGCTGCCCAGACTACCCCGTCAACCGGCCAGACCACGCCGTTAAAGAGTGACACGGCCGATCCCAAGCTCGCCGAGCTGCTCGAAGCAAAGGTGAAAGCCGCGTGGGCGGCATTCCAAAAACGGGACAAAAACGGCTACGCGGCGTTTCTCACCGACGATTTCCAGGCCGTGGAATCCAACGGCGACGGCGAGCACGCCAAGCTCCATGTGCTTATGGAAGTGGAGCACAGCATGTACACCGATTATCTACTTCAACTTTTCCAGGTGCAGCAACTCGGGGAGCACTACGCCTTCGTTACCTACGAAAGCACCATGCAATTTCCCAAAAGCCCTGCCCTACGTTTCAAAAGAGTTTTCATCGGCGAACTTTGGACCAACCGCGACGGGACATGGAAAATGATGCGCTATCAAGAGACGTCTGTCCGTTAGATTCGCCACCCGGAAAATACGGAAGCCCGAATCTGCCAATGCAAATCCGGGCTTCCATTCGAAATCACTTCCTGTTCGTCAATTACTGTCTTGCGTACACGCCGACGCAACCATCTGCGGCGATCGTTTGACAGTTGGGACCGCCCGAGGGCAGCGGTACGAAGATGTGATTGTTAATCGGATCCGCCGCGACGCTGTGGGCGTTGCCGTTCGTCGGGACGTTTTGCAGCCACTGCCTGGTGCCGGCGCTGATGACTCCGAGAACCGGCCCGGTAGGCATGTCCCGCGACGCGGTGTAATAATTGTTGTCGCCGGGGTTGTACCAGGTTTCGTCCACGAACCCAACATTGTTGATGACGGTCAGAATCGCGCCGGTTGTGCCATTGATAATGACGCTGGACGGCGCGAAGGCGCGTCCGTCGTGATCGGCGCAGCCCACGAACACATCCGTGCCAGGTCCCTGGTTCAAACCTGTGGGCATGCAATTGGGTATCGGGAAACTGTTAACCACCACGGGTACAAGACTCGTGACACCTCCGACTGTCACTGCGTGGAGAGGATCAATTACATCGACGCTGCCGACGGTAATGTTAGCGGTCGAATTTCCGTTCGTCAGCAGGAAGAATCCCGTGGAGGGCTGGAAGAGCATCCCACCCAATCCAGCGGGGGCAATGGCCCCCGTGCATTGGGCTGGTGATGCGATGGGATCACAAGTCGGGTCGTACACTCCCGTGTTGATGTCGAGGATGGGACCGTGATGGCAAGCGACATCCGGGTTGAAACCGGCTGCATGGCCGGAGGCGCCGGACGGAACAGGGTTACCGGCGACACCGGGCGTAGAGCTGAAAAATTGGAGGGAAGGATCGGGACAGACAAACCCATTCGCGCCGTTCTCGCCAATGTCATCTATCACGCTGTTTGTATTGTTATTTTGCGGGGCGCCGTCGTAGTAGATTTGGCCCAGGATGCACGAGGCGTAGTTCGCCGCAAACGTTGTTGTGATCGTGTTTCCGCCAGGTCCGGAGACATAGGTACTAATACCGGGACTGAATGGGTCCGTAGCAGTGGGGTCCGCTACTTGAGAATACGGAAGACAATGTTGTTGGGCATCGGTTCCAGTTCTGGTCACGATGCCGGTGGCATCAACGATGGTGACAAACGGAAGGCCTGGGTCGCCGTTGATGACCGCAAAAAGAAAACGCGAGGAACCGTCCTGCGGGAAAGTCACGACTCCGCCGGTTGTCGCAAGCTCATCCCCCCGCAGGTCGCCGCAGCTCGGGTCAGAAAAAGCTCTTCCGTTGGCCGACGACTGACACCCGGTGATGCCAGTGGGACCGTCATAGTCGGGAGACGTGCCCGTCACGATCGTGGCGGTTAGCGTGGGCGGCGCTGTATAGCCGCTCGAAATCATTGGAACCAGGTCGAATACCTCAACTTGCGAACTGCCATTTCCGACAAACAGGAAATTTCCATCGCCGGTGATTTCCAGGCCGTTTGGACCCGAAAGTGGGTTCAGGTTGTTAGCGCGAGACGCGCAGCATTGCCCCCCAACGAATCCGCCGAAGTTGCCGTTGGGACCAAAGCCGCCAGGGAGGCGGAAACCATCGGTCTTGCATCCGAAACGTGTGAAGTTGCCCTGTGCGGATGTAACGGGAGGTATGGTTTCCCCGCTCACCGGATCCACCCAGCATAGACTGCTATTATTCCCCGCCTCGGCTATCGAGTTCTGCCCGCCGATTGCCCATAACGCGATGTCGGTAGTTGTGTTGAACACCGGAACATCGAGACCGACGCGGTCCGACACGACGTAATTGCGGTTCACAGGATCCACCCAACTAATGTCAAAAATATTGAATGGTCCTCCGGGCTCGCCGTTGGGATTGTGTTCCGGCACGTTCATGACGCCAATCAACCCAATCGTCCCGTTCTGATCCGTTCCGCAGTCAGGACAGTTCTTTTCGCTCGAGCAACTGCTCACGACGAACATCGCTCCAAGCAGCGCCACGACGGCTAGAAGGCGAAAAATTTTCAGTTTCATCGAATTTCCTCCTACGATATTGGCCGGGGCCGACTAATTTTTAAGAGAAATTATCCACTGAGTCCGCAGCGCCTTTGAATTCGCGTGTGCTGGCCCCCGTACTAACCAGCAACCAGCTCATCCAAAGCGCTCAAGACCCGATCAAAACCGAAACTGAATTCCCTCAACAAACACAAAGTAATTGCGAGGCAAAATGCCCTGGACGCTCGGGTTCTTGAGCTGGTTGAAGTTAAAGTCCGACTTCACCAGCACCCAGTAATTGAGATACCAGTTGAATCCCGCAGTTAACTGATCGGTGTGGTCGCTATAGGGCGGGACGATGTCCGGCGTAATCGGACAGGCCGGAATGGTAGTGGCATCACAAGTTGCGCCGCCAGCTTTTCCTTCCAGCCAGGCATACCGGATTTTGAGTGCCCATGCGCCCCAACCAGGCCCCCCCGATTCTCCCGGAGAATTGGGGCCGATTACCGGATGCTTCACGCGCGGAATCGCGTTTTCCGGCTCGCGTTCCCCGGTCAGCAAATAAGTAGCAGACACGTAAGCGCCCTTGCCTACAACGCCGGGAATGGTGTTGAAGGCGACGCCGCCGGGTGCTAACGCGCCAATGTTGGTGCGCTTTTGCAAGAGCTGCGCATATTCTCCGCGAATGCCCAATGGGCCTTTCAAGAACGCGAAGAAACCGTTATATCGCTCGATTCCGCCATTGATCCGGAACTGCGGAAAGAAATTGTAGGTGCCGTCGTTCAGGAGGCCGCTGAAGCTCTGTTCGTTCGCAAGACCTTTCGAGCGGCTGTGCTCGATGGAACCGCCGAACGACAGCCCCTTCAGCATGGCGTTATCGGATTTCAACCACGGAGAGAATCGCATTCTGCCCACAACTTCGGGCTCATTCGTAGTTCCGGCTGTCAGGAGTCCCTGTCCGTTGAAAATGCCGGCCCAATACTGCATGCGGCCTTGAAACAAATCGCCGTGAACGTCAACGCCCGGAGCGCGGAAAGAACCACCCGCATCCGGGTACAGCACGGAGATGATGGAGCGATTATAGAACTCAACGGCGGTGTCGTTCGTTCCGACTTCCTGAGAGAAAGGCACCTTGTACTGGCCGCCCATGATTTTGAAAGCGCTCCAGGGTTTGAAATCCAAGTAGGCGTCACGAATTGTGAGCGCGGAGGCGGTCTCGAACAGGAACGCATAGTCGAGTTGCGAGCCGTAATTGCCTTGCACGCCAAAGCGCGCGCGCGTGATGGCAAACGTGTCTGCAGGTGCGCCATCGCCCCTGTAGAAAGTGTATTGCGCATCCACGTACCCAACGGGCATGACCGTGAAGTTACCGTCGGCACTCTTCAGGAAAAAGTGCTCGCCGTTCCATCCGGCGGTTATCCCGGGAGCGTCGCTGGCCTTCTTTTGGAGGACGTCGATCTCTTTTTGGAGGGCGTCGATGTCCGCCGCAGTGGCGGAGGGCGATGAGGCGTTGGCATCGGGGGCGTCGGCTGCAGGAATAGCCGCGGGCGAAGAGGGTGCGGGGACGGAAGCAGCGACGGCGTTGGTCTCCACCAGGTGTGCGGCGCCGCCCTGCGCGACTGCGCTCACTTCAACCAGCCGTTGAATTTGCGCCTTTAACTCCGCGACCTCGCGGCGCAACTGCTGAACCTCCTCCTCAGTTGCAGCCTTGCCTGTTGATTTCGACTGTGTCGCGTCGTCGGACGGCTTCGCGCTCTGGCCAAACGCTACCGGAGCAGTCGCGCCACAAATTAAGATCACAAGCACACACCACCACTTTGGCGAGCGCATAATTATCCCCTCCGCGGAGATTTTTCAAAGCACGTAACAGGTCAAGGCAAACAAAACGCTATAACGTCTTCTTACGCAGGGTCGCCCCCGCTCACCTGCATCTCTTGCATAAAATTATCTCGATTCGCGACGAAACTTGGCTAACTGGTCCACTAATCGAACCAGTTTTTTCACAAAAAGCAGGCAGGTCTTAGCATGGCGTCGTAGAACGTGTCAAGCATATTGTGAGGTTTCTCTCATCGGAGAAGGACGGTACATGTTAAAGCTGCAGGTGAAGGGCTCGCTTCCAGGGAAATCTCAGGCGCGGAACGTTCTTCAATTATTCTAAGTTAAGCGAAGTGTAAGGGACGGCAGAGAAATTCCTTCGACCTCGGCGGTCCAAAGATCGCCGCTGCCCGTCGCATGTCCAGCGGTGAGTGTGCCGGAGCTGACGACTTCACCCTCGCTCAAGGGATGCGACGGAAAGCGCCGCGAGATCGCGCTACCGAGTTCCGCGAGGCACAGAGCGGGGCTCTTCAGAGAATTTCTGCCGGATCCTTCTTCAACAATTTCTCCACTCTTTGACATTCGCACTTTGAAACCCGCGAGCTGGTCGATCAGCGGGGAGATGAGTTCAGGCCGCACCTTTATTTTTTCGCCGACCACCAGCGCTGCGTGCAGTCCAAAAGACGCCACAAAATCACTGGGCTGAAATTTCCAGTCCGGAAAAGGACAATCAATGATTTCAAAACCCAGAGCGAGCCAGTCCGCGGATGCCAGCGCTGAGGCAGCGTCAGAACTTTCGGCTGCGACCGGCCCTTTCAAACCAAAGACAATTTCGGGTTCAATCTTCAACGAACGCGGATGCGCGACTGCCAGCGTGGCGGAGTTGCCATCCGCGTAGCGCACCGTGTCGTCGTACATGTGTGCCCAAACCAGGGTTTCAAGCTTGAGGACCCGCCACATGGCTTTGTTCGCATAACCAACTTTGCGGCCGACGGCTTCGTGTCCAGCAGCTTCGCGAAACCGCTTGAGCATTGCTTCAACGTCATAAGCCGTGTTGAGGTCGAAACCGGGGCGCCCGGAAGGCGGGTCCTTCACCATCCCACCCGTTTCAAACGCGGAAAGGAGTTCGCGCGCCAAAGCTTCGGCGGCATCATGCGACATGGAATCCTGGGACGATATGGTTTCTTGCGCCATAGTTTCGTTCGAGCTGCGCGTTCTCTCCGGTCTATCCTCGGCCCGAATTCATCGATCGATTCGCGGGGACGAGGAGTTAGCGCCCCGCATCTTAGCACCGGCCATCGTCGGGTTACGGGACTTCCTTCATTGCCGGGCGCCGGGGGGAATGCTAGCGAAGAAATATTCTCTTCTCTCGTTTACCGCGCGCCGAGGAACGGTGGTAACTTACCGTCGTCAATTGGCTTCAAATTCACGGTGGCCGGGAGTGGAGGACGTCTTGAAGATAGTCGGCCGCGATCAGGAGGAACATGTTGAGAGTACCTGCGATAAATTCCGTGTCGAGCATTGCACAGCGATGTTCCAGTTTCCGCTTGTTCACGTCTGTCCGGCTGCTGTCATTTCTAATTATCCTCGCGCTGTACACCTTTTCCGCCTGGGCCCAGAACGCGGTTGTCCTGGTGGGTTCCGGCTCGAGTGTACCAGCGCCCCTCTACAACCGGTGGACGCAGGATTACGGAAAGCATAACCCCAAAATTCAGATGCGGTACGTTCCCATCGGCACCAGCGAAGGGATTAAAGAAATCACCCGTGGCGCGAGTGATTTTGGCGCCGGGGAGTCTCAGCTCACGGACAAGGAACGCAAAGATGGCAGCCTGATCGAGCTGCCGGTCGTGCTCATCGGAATCGTTCCTATCTACAATCTGCCCGATGTCCACGAGGAACTTCGGCTTTCAGGGGAAGTGCTGGCAGGAATCTTTCTCGGCGAAATTAAGACCTGGAATGCACCGCAGATCGCAAAGCTCAACCCGGATATCACTTTGCCGAACCTTTCGATCCAGGTGGTTAACCGCCCTGCAGGGAAGGGATCCAACTACGTCTTCACTGACTTTCTGTCCAAAGTGAGCTCCAAATTTCGAGCCCAAGTGGGAGTGAGTCCATCACCCAAGTGGCCGGTTGGCGACCCCGCGGAACGCAGCTCTGATATGGCGGATAAGGTGAAAAACAATCCCGGCGCCATCGGCTACGTCGAGTTCCGGTATGCAGTGAAGGGTAGTATTCCCCGAGCTGCGGTACAAAATCCCGCCGGCAAGTTCGTGAAAGCTTCGACTGAGAGCATTGCCGCTGCGTGCCAATCGGCGGAAGCGCCGCGTTGGAATAACTTCTCTGCCTCTCTGACTAACTCAGCGGGGGCCGATTCTTTTCCAATAACCAGCTTTAGCTGGATTTACCTGCGGACTCCGCCGACTGATTCGGCGCGAGCAGCCGCTTTAGGCGATCTCCTGGATTGGATATACACCGATGGCCAGCAATCGGCGGTACAGGAAGGCTACACCCCTCTGCCCCCGGAGCTACTCGCAGCCGTGAGGAAGAAAGTCAAGAGCGTGCAATAGCCGCGTGATCTGATATTTATGGAATTGCAACCCGCCCACGCTCTGTTTCTGTTTCTTGCCGCGGCGATCGCAGGAACTTTGAACGCGTTAGCGGGCGGCGGAAGCTTCATCTCGTTTCCCGCACTGTTGTTCATCGGCATGCCTCCGGTACAGGCCAACGCCACCAATACCGTTGCGCTCTGGCCTGGGCTAGCCGCGAGCACTCTCGCATACTTAAAACGGCTGGACGCGCCTATGCGCCTGTTGATTCCTCTCATCGTCACCAGCGTCGCCGGCGGTTGGGTCGGCGCGCTGCTATTGCTGAAAACTCCGCAACACACTTTTATGGAATTCGTACCGTGGCTGCTGTTGAGCGGTACTTTGCTTTTTGCATTTGGCAACAAAATCCGCGCAATCGCCGGCACCAGCGCGGTCATTAGTGACCTGCGGAAGATATCGCTGCGCGCAATCATCGTGAGTTCCTTTGTGGAGTTGCTGGTCGCGGTCTATGGCGGATACTTCGGCGCCGGCATCGGGTTTATTACGCTAGGAATGCTTGCGGCGCTCGGAATGCGCGATATTCACGCCATGGGCGCGATCAGGACGCTGCTTGCCGCCGCGGTTAATGCCGCCGCGGTTGTAACTTTCATCCTGGCAGGCGCGGTTTTGTGGCGGCAATGCGGAGTCATGATCGCGGGCGCCCTCTTAGGCGGGTGGTTCGGCGCGCGTTACGCGCAAAAAGCCGACCCCAAAAAGGTGCGGCTCTTCGTGATCGGCATCGGCCTCGCGATGAGCGCGTACTTCTTTATTACGGTGCGTTAGGACCGGCGGGCGGCAGCGACGCCGGCGTTCAAGTTATTTGACTCCGTATTCGCGCCCTGCCATGATGTCGCGGTGCCCGAGGGAAACGACAAGATGGCCAGTATCGCGCACCGGAAACCCACGTCTCAATACATGAATTTCGCGCCAGCGAATTTGAACCCCCGCAAGGACCTCCCAGAGGGCTTCTTCGATTTCCTGTTGCCGCTCCACAAACAATTCACTCCCTGGCAACAGAAGATAATCGCCAAGCGCGCGGAGGTGTTGCAAAACTCCCATCGCGGACACCCCCCGAATTATTTGCCGGCCTCAGAGGCGACCACCTCCGATTGGCGAATCGAGCTGCCCGATTGGTGCGCGGATCAGCGCAATCAGATGACTGGTCCGGCCGACGACGCAGCGTTGACCGTAAAGCTGCTGAACTCCGGATCTCCCGCCGTGATGATCGACCTGGAAGATTCCACGGCCAACACCTGGGACAACATTATGTTGGCGGTTAAAAATACCATCGCCGCCTACAAATATGAACTGAGCTACGACGACAAAAAGCGAGGCAAGACCGTCACGGTGGAGCGCTCAAAGACTGTTACTTGGGTGCGCCCGCGCGGGTTGCATATCAGCCAGGGAGGAGTTATTAAGGACGAAATAATGTCCGCTTCCCTGTTCGATCTTGCCCTGATTTGGTATCAGATCGATCCCGCGTCGTTGCCGCACAACTTCTCTGTGTATATTCCCAAGAGCGAATCTGCCGAAGAAGCTTTCTGGTGGCGCGACCTCTTTCGGACTCTTGCGAAATCCAAAGGTCTGCCTGAGGACTACATAAAGTGCATGGCGCTTGTGGAAGCGCACCCGCTGGCATATCAGATGGAGGAATTTCTTTTCGATCTGCGCGGACACTGCCTCGGATTGAACCTCGGCCGCTGGGATTACATGGCTTCCCTGATCGATTTCATGATCGATGATCCCAACTGGATCCTGCCGGATCGCAATACCATCCCGCACGACGTGGCATTCTTCCAGAACTTCCGCACGCTGATGCCGGAAATCTGCCACAAGCACGGAGCGCTCGCCATCGGGGGAATGACTGCTCTTTATCCCAGCCGCACGGACGCGGAATTAAACGAGCGCGCGCTGAAAGTCCTGAAACAAGACAAGAAGAACGAAGCCGACTGTCTGATGGATGGAGCGTGGACCGGCCACCCCGATCAGAACGAGATCGCCGTCGCCCAGTTCCCATTTCCCAATCAGATCGGAAAACGGCCCGAGCCGCCTAATTCCCATCCCGATCTGCGGCCGATCCCGAAAGGCGTTGGCGAAATAACTCTGGCCGGAACGCGAGCGGCTGTGCGCACGGTCATTCGTTATCGCAACGGAGTGCTCAACGGAAAAGGTGCCAGCCTCCTTGATGGCTACATGGAAGATCTCGCTACCGACCGCATCTATCGCCTGATGATCGCGCAGCGCGTGCGCCACAAAGTGAAAGTGCCCGGCGACGATGGCAAGCCGGTGGAACACTCTCCCGCTTTAGTAACCCGCGTGTTTGACGAGGAGCTGGCGAAACTTCAACTCAATTTGCCGGCGGAGATTGACCAGAAAGCTGCGGTAACACTCCCCGAAGCGCGCCGCATCGCGGAGGAGCTGATCGTGCAGGAGCATCATTCGCCAATCTAGTCTGATTATTCTGGCGGGACCGATTCAAGCCGCAAAGCACAGAACTGTGAGTGAAAAGAAAAATTTATCACGCGATTCATAGAATGAGTTTGACGACGCCTGCCGCATAGGCGCCCACTGTTAAAACTGCGTTACATCATACTGTCGGCCAATTATCCAGCGACCGTGCCAGGGGCGACAACGAATGCCAATGAAGTCGGTTGACACTCTCCTCGACGTTTTACATTTCGCCGACAGTAACACCGCCGTTATCGTTCCAGAGCTCGGAATCCAAGTAACTTACGACTCGCTCCGGCAGCAGGTGTTGGCTATGGCCAACGCGTTGGCCTCTGTGGGCATTCGCCGCGGCGATGCAGTAGCGATCGCGTTGCCGAACGGTCTTCCTGCGATCGTCAGCTTTCTCGCCGCTTCCATCGCCGGAACCGCGGCTCCTTTGAACCTGGCGTACCCGTATGAGGAGTTTCTCTTTTTCCTCGGAGACACCAACGCGCGCATTTTGCTTTGCCCGCCGGTAGGCGCGGAGTTCGCGCGCAGCGCCGCCGCCGACCGCAAGATCCCGGTGTTCTCAGTGGAAATGACCGAGCAAGGCAACGTTCAACTCGTCGGCGCTTCCACCACCGCCGTTTCCGCAACCGCGCCTACGGCTGACGACATTGCCCTGGTCCTGCACACCAGTGGGAGCACGGGGCGTCCCAAGCGAGTTCCCTTGCGCCATTTTAACCTCGCTGTCTCCTCGGCGAATATCGCGAACACATACGCGCTTTCCGAGGAAGACGTTTCGCTGTGCATCATGCCGCTCTTCCACGTGCACGGTTTGATTGGCTCGCTCATGGCCACTTTGCTCTCCGGAGGCACGGTAGTCGTTCCCACCAAATTCAACGCGCTCTCTTTCTGGCGCACAGTTCGGGAACATCGCGTCACCTGGTATTCGGGAGTGCCCACGATGCACCAGCTTCTGCTGGCGCGTGCTCATCAGAAACCCCCGGAAGCGGCCACTCTGCGCTTCATACGTTCCTGCAGCGCTCCCTTGTCTGCGGCGCTCATTCACAAGATCGAGGGGCTGTTCGACGTGCCCTTTGTCGAAGCCTACGGAATGACGGAAGCGGCTCACCAAATGACTTCCAATCCTTTGCCGCCGCGGCACCGGAAGCCGGGCTCTGTCGGTGTGGGCATCGGGCTTCGCGTTCGCATCATGGACAAAGAAGGCCACGACCTCGGCACTAACCAGCGGGGCGAAGTCGCCATTCAAGGTGCCAATGTGTTTCGCGGATATGAAAACAATCCCGAAGCCAACGCGCGCGCTTTTGTGCATGGATGGTTTCTTACCGGCGACGAAGGAATGCTCGACACGGACTGCTATTTGCATCTGACCGGCAGGATCAAAGACATCATCATCCGCGGCGGCGAGAACATCGCGCCTCACGAAGTCGATGAGATTTTGCTGCGCCATCCTGCCGTTGCGGCAGCGGTCACATTCGGCTGCGTACATCCGACGCTCGGAGAAGAAGTAGCGGCAGCCGTGGTCTTGAATGAGGGTCAGCACGCTACCGAATCGGCACTGATCGAGTTCTGCCGGGAGTCGCTGGCAGAATACAAATGCCCTAAAAAGATTTATCTCGTAAAGAGCATTCCCACCACCGCGACTGGAAAAATTCGCCGTCGCGCAGTCGCCGCCGCACTGGCGGATGTCTAGCTATGCGTTTTCTGATCGCGGGGGCCGGCGCAATCGGAGCCTACATCGGCGCGCGCATGGCGCGAGCAGGTTTCGACGTCACGCTCTTCGCGCGCGGGCCGCATCTTCGCGCAATGCAGGAACATGGGGTGCAGGTAAAAAGCAGTGACGGGGATTTCGTGGCACGCCCCGCGATGGCCGGCTCGCTTGACGAAGTGGGGCCGGTGGACGTTGTCTTTCTTGGGGTGAAGGCGCACGGCCTGCCGCAACTTGCGCCTGAACTAAAGCCGGTGCTGGGGCCAGAAACCACCGTGGTCAGTACGCAAAACGGAATCCCTTGGTGGTACTTCCAGGGATACGGCGGCGAGTTGGAAGGATTGCGCCTCGAGCGGATCGATCCCGGCGGAGTGATTTCGTCGGCGATCGAAGCGCGCTCTGTAGTCGGCTCTATCGTTTACTTTTCTACCGAGATTTCCTCCCCCGGAGTGATTCAGCATATCGAGGGCAACCGCATTTCCCTCGGCGAGCCCAACGGTTCGCGCTCTGATCGCTGCCGCCAAATTGCAGAAGCGCTGATCGCATCCGGCTTGCGCTGCCCAGTTACCACTCGTATCCGGCCCGAGATTTGGGTAAAGGTCCTGGGTAACGCTTCCTTGAACCCCGTCAGCGCGCTCACGCGCGCCACGCTGGTTCAAATGCTCCGCGATCCGGGAGTTTCTTCCGTGATCCGTAACATCATGGAGGAAGTCGAAGCGCTCTCCAACAAATTGGGCATGGAGTTGCCGGTTTCCATCGATCAGCGGATGGCAGGCGCGGAGAAAGTCGGAGAGCACAAAACTTCCATGCTGCAGGATCTTGAAGCCGGCCGGCCGTTGGAATTGGAAGCGCTGGTGGGCGCGGTCGTGGAGTTGGGCGAGCGGGTCAGTCTCGCCATGCCCTACACGCGAACGATCTACAACTGCACCAAGTTATTGGCGCAAAGTGCCAGTTCGCAGGAGCCAAAGTGAGGGGTGCAGGAGCACCTGGCTTTCGTGCCGCTAGCAGCCTTTCCCTTCTGCATAATGAGCTAAACAAAAGTATTTGCTAGGGGCTTGACAGCGGGGGTATACTGCCTTTTGTCAGCTGGTCCACTTATCGGACCACTTCCCATGCCAGCATCCGTCAAACCCGACTTCGAGGTTGTTCGTAGAAACAAAGTCTACGAAGAAGTCGCCAAGCAGATCGAGCGCCTGATTCTCAAAAAATTGAAACCCGGAGACAAACTCCCATCGGAACGCGAACTCGCGGAGATGCTCCAAGTAAGCCGCAGTTCCATTCGCGACGCGATTCGAGGCCTGGAGCTGGTCGGCTTGGTTGAGCCGCGTCAAGGCGCCGGAACCATCGTTCGCGAACGGGCCTCTGAGTCTCCGATTAATCCTTTTGCGGATGCGCTGAAGCGCCGGCAGGGCCTGGTGACCGAGCTTCTGGATTTTCGCAAGATGCTCGAACCGCCGCTGGCCGCGCGGGCGGCCGCCAACGCTTCTGCCGAAGAGGTTTCCGAGATGGAAGATATTCTGCAGCGGCAAGAAAAAACGCAGGCTCTCGGAAATCCCGCCATCGCCGAGGACGCGGAATTTCACTACACCATTGCTCTTGCTTCCGGCAACAGTGTCGTGCTGAAAGTGATCGACACGCTGATGGACCTGCTGCGCGACACGCGCGAACACTCTTTGCAGGTGGAAGGACGTGCGCAAAAGTCGCTCGCCGGGCACCGGCGAATCCTGGCCGCCATCAAGCGTCACGATGCTGAAGCGGCAAAGTCCGCGATGCGGCGGCATATTGAAGACGTCGAAGAGATCGTGCTGAACACAAAGTTTTGATCCGGGAGAGTTTCAGTTTGAAGGAAATCGCCCAATCGTCGTCCACGGCAACGCTGACGCTGCGCGTCGCGGAGGCGCGTGTTGAGGACATCGGCCACGCCATCGCGCGGCTGGCGCCGGCTGACATGCTGCGCATCGGCGCCCGAGCGGGCGACGTGCTGAAGATCACAGGCGGCACTATCGCCGTCGGACGCGCCGAGCTTTCCGACGATGGATTCGAAGGAATGGTACAGATCGACGGCACGTGCCGCAGCAATTGTAGCGCGGGGCTGCAGGAGCAAGTGACCGTCACGCCCGTCGAGCACGAACAGGCCGTAGCCGTCCGCTTGTCGCCTTTGTGGGTCGGCGCTGCGCCAGCCACCATCGCGCCTGACCGCATGCTTGAGGATCTAGTGGGCGTCCCGGTGATAGCGGGCTGCGTAGTTCGTGTGCCGACGTTCGCCAAAGCGGTGAACTTCCAGGTTGTGCGCACGATTCCCTCCGGCGCTGTGGTGATCGGGAAACGCACCGATCTTCGCGTCGTGGAAGGCGAGCAGAGCGCGGCTCGCGCTCCGGCGGTGTCTTACGAAGATATCGGCGGACTTGAGCGCGAAGTAGCCCGAGTGCGCGAAATTGTCGAGCTGCCGCTGAAGTACCCGCGCGTCTTCGAGCGCTTGGGGATTCTCGCGCCCAAGGGCGTGCTGTTGTACGGCCCGCCAGGCACGGGCAAGACCCTGCTCGCCCGCGCCGTAGCAGCCGAAAGCCGCGTGCACTTTATTCACCTCAACGGCCCCGAAATCATGCGTAAATTTTACGGCGAGAGCGAGGCCAAGCTCCGCGAGGTGTTCGAAGAAGCTGCGCGCCGCGCGCCAGCGATCCTGTTCATCGACGAAATCGATGCCGTGGCTCCCAAACGAGCCGAGGTTTCCGGCGAGGTCGAAAAGCGCGTCGTGGCCCAGCTTCTTAGCTTGATGGATGGCTTTGTGGCGCGCGGCCAGGTCATCGTCATCGGCGCCACCAACATCCCCGAAGTCCTTGACCCGGCGCTGCGGCGCCCCGGCCGCTTCGATCGCGAAATAGAAATCGGAGTTCCGAACACGCAAGCGCGTCTGCAAATCCTGAAGATCCATACGCGCGCAATGCCTCTCGCGCCTGACGTTGACCTGAAAGAAATCGCCGAACATTCCCACGGATTCGTCGGCGCCGATCTCGAAGCGCTCGGGCAGGAAGTTGGGATGATCGCCCTGCGCGGCTTCCTCTCGTCCTTTCCGCTCGACACCGACGCCGCATCTGCCGAACTGGGGACGCTGCAGGTTACGCGCGACGATTTTCTCGCGGGCTTGAAGGAAGTGGAGCCCAGCGCGACTCGCGAATTCTTCATTGAGAAAAGCACCTCGACCTTCTCATCCCTCGGAGGTCTCACCGAGGCCAAACGGCTGCTCGATGCCGTAATCGAGAATTCTCACATGCACGACGGAATTTACGAGCAGGTTGGACTGGCGCCGCCGCGAGGCATTCTGTTGGCCGGACCATCCGGCACTGGAAAGACCGCCATGGTGCGAGCGCTTTCGGGCGAAAAGCAGGTTCCGCTGATCGCCATTGACGGCCCGCAACTGTATTCGAAGTGGTTAGGCGAATCAGAGAGGGCGCTGCGCGAAGTCTTCAAGAAAGCGCGACGGGCAGCTCCGTGCATCCTGTTTTTCGACACCATTGACGCCCTCGCGCCAAAGTTCGGCGCCGATCAATTCGGCACCGACGTCTATCAAAGGATTCTCAGCCAGCTTCTGCGCGAGATAGACAATTTGCGCGACGTGAAGGGAGTGATCCTGCTGGCCGCCACGAATCGCCCCGAGCGAATCGAACCTGCTCTCTTGCGGAGCGGGCGCTTCGACTATAAAATCCCGTTCGCAAAACCGGAGGCTGCGGATCGCGCGGCGATCATGCGGCTCTGCTGCCGGCGCGTGCCGCTGGCGCCCGATGTCGATTTCGACGAATTCGCCGGCCGCATGGAAGGTCTCACCGGCGCCGATATCGAAAGCCTGTGCAAGAAAGCAACGCTATTGGCAATTGTAGAATTTCAGGACGGGAAGCGCCTCGCGCCTTTCACGGTCTTGCGCAGCGATTTTCTGGCGCTCCTTGAGTCCGATCGGAGCAGTGCGAGCAATTGAAAAACAGCGAAGTCGCTGAGCTATAGCGCCGGGAATTTTTATCCTGACGCATCTACTGGATAGCGAGGTTGAGCATGAGCTATACGGAACTCACTGTTTGGACGCGCGGCATCATTATGGACAAAGAGGGGCGCGACATCGTCAATTCCATCGCCGCTTCCGCCCGGCTCGAGGGCAAGCACTCGCAGGCGATGGAGAACTATGTAGACAATCCCGATCGCACGAATTGCCCCACGCGCAAATACTGCCGCGTGAGCGACAGCGTGATCGAGAACGAGCTCACCTACGAAAATGAGCAGCCCAACATCATCGTTCTTGTCGAAGGCACGATGGTTAAGGGCTGGGATTACATGCGCGGCATGCCTCCCGGCGGAACGCTGGTGATCAACACGCACTACACGCCCGAGTACATGATTCGTTTCGTGCCGGGCCCCGAGCGGCTGGCTCAACTTGTCTGCGTGGACGCCGCCAAGATTGCCGACCACAAATGGCTCTACTACCGGCTCGGCGAACTTGGCCTCGATCGTCTTTCTACGGAAGGCGCCGCTGAGCGCAACAAATCAATCGCACCCGATATCGCCGCTCCGCTGATTGCAGCCGTGGTCAAGACTACTGGCATCGTCAAAATGGAAACGATTCAGCCGATGATTGCGAACCAGCACGCGTTCAAATTAGCGCTCGAAGAATTGCACATCATGCCGCTGAATCCCGTGGCGGCGTAGGAAAAGGACAAATGTCAACCAAAGGCACAAAAATCCCCGAGCGACTGAAGATCCCGTTCGCCGGCATCACACCTGCGCCGACGCAGGAAAAAGGGCAGGATCTCTTCCCCACCGGTAACTGGCGTTCGATCAGACCGGTGTACCGAGACAAATTGCCGCCCTGCAACAACGCTTGCGGAACCAATGAAAAGATCCAGGGCTATCTCGATCTGGTGAAGCGCGGCAAGTATCTGGATGCCTACGCGCTCATCAAGGAAGACATGCCCTTTCCGTCGGTCACCGGCCGGGTGTGCTATCACCCGTGCGAACAAGCCTGCAACCGCGGGAAGTATGACGAAGCCATCTCGATTCGCGCGGTGGAACGGTTTCTCGGCGATCTGGGACAAGCGCTCGCGCGCGACGTGGTCAAGCCCGGAACGCCCAACGGCAAGAAAGTCGCCGTCGTCGGTTCGGGTCCAGCCGGTCACAGCGCTGCGTACCAACTCGCGCGCCTCGGCTATAAAGTCACCATCCTTGAGAAATCGCCGAAAGCAGGCGGACTCAATCGCGGCGGCATTCCGGACTGGGTTCTCCCGCAGGACGTGCTCGATCGCGAAATCGAGCGCCTCGTCGAGATCGGAGTGGAGATCAAGACCAACGTCGAAGTCGGGAAGGACATTGCCTGGGACGATTTGAAAAAGAATTATGACGCCTGTGTGCTGGCCGTCGGCCTCATTGATCCGAACAGTGCGCGAGCCGAGGGCGAGAATAAGGACGGCGTCCTTTACGGACTTCCCTTCCTTCGCGACATCGGCATGGGCACATCAAAGGTCAAGGTGGGCGCTCGAGTCGCCGTCATCGGCGGTGGAAACACCGCGATCGACTGCGCCCGCGAAGCCCTGCGCCAAGGCGCCGTGGAAGTCACCATGATTACGGTCGAGGCCAACCCACAGGAAATGCCCGCCGTGCCGGAAGATCTGCACGACATGACCGAAGAAGGCGTGGAGCTCTTGCACGGCCGCGCGATGACCGCCGTTCTTGGTAACGGCAGAATCGAAGCCTTGCAACTGCATCCCGCGCGCTTCTCCGGCGCCATCAACGCCTCGCCGATCAACATTGATAAAGAAGCCAAGCCGGAGCGTTTCGCGGTGGACAACGTGATCATCGCGGTGGGACAGCGAGCCTCGCTCAAGTGGCTGCCCGACGAGTTCAAGACCGAGCGCGGCACGATCAAGATCGACCGCTTCGGACGTCTCGGCGACACGAACTTCTTTGCCGCTGGAGACGTAGTGCAACTAGGTTCTGGTCAGCCGCTGATGGTGGTGAATGCCGTCGGCGACGGCAAGCGCGTCGCCTTCAACCTCGACAAGGTCATGCGCGGTCAGCCACTCGAGCCGCGCACAGTTCCCGTCGACGTCATCTTCGATTTAAACCGTATGAACATGACGTACTTCCCGCACTTCCCGCGCGTGAAGCAAGCGCTGCTGCCGCCGGTGAGCCGTCGCAAAACGCAGGAAGAAGTGATTCAGCCGTTCTCGGAAGAGCAGGCCGTCGAGGAAGCCAATCGCTGCTTCAGTTGCGGAACCTGCAACGCCTGCGACAATTGTTATCTGGTCTGTCCCGAGCCGTGCATCGTGCGTGACGTTCGGTCGAATGGCCTCTATAAGATTCTGGTGGATTACTGCAAGGGGTGCCGCGTGTGCATCGAAGAATGTCCCACTGGCTGCCTCGAAGGCGTGCCCGAGTTGGACTTCGATAGCGGCGTGGTGCGAATGGATACGGCCTTCGCCGTTTCGCCGGGACTGCACGGCCGGCAAGCCGAAGAGCTGAAAAATCTGGGCGACCGGGCGGCGAAGAACATTTAGCATCGGAGCGAACCATGCCAACGGCTACAGAAGTAAAAAAGAGAACCGTCCGGATAAACGGCTGCGTCGCAGCTGCGCAGGCCGCCAAGTACGCCGACGTGGATGTAATTACGGCCTACCCCATCCGGCCTTACACCGCAACGATGATGGCGCTGGCGCAAATGGTGGCCAATGGCGAACTCGACGCCGAGTACATCGTGGCCGATAGCGAGCACTCGCAATTGAGCATCGCGCACGGCGCAGCTTCCAGCGGCGCACGCGTGTTCACCGGAAGTTCCGGCGTCGGCGTGCAGTTCGCCTACGAGCTTTATTCGCCGATCTCTGGCAGCCGTATGCCGGTGCAAATGATGATCGCCGACCGCACGCTCGATCCCCCCGGCGATTTCGGTTCCGAACACACCGACGCGCTCTCCACCCGCGACATGGGCTGGCTCATGGGCTGGTCGTGCGATGCCCAAGAAGCGTTCGACAACCACCTGATGGCCTATCGGATCGGCGAAGATCCGCGCGTGCTCTTGCCTCAGATGGTCTGCCAGGACGGCTTCTTCGTCTCCCACATTACGAGTGACGTCGATTTGCCTGATACCGGCCAGGTAAAAGAATTTCTCCCGCCTTACAAACATCCCTACCCGCTCGATCCGCGGCATCCCGTGTCGCACGGCCCGCAGATCATGCCCGAGCAGGGACCGCCGCTTCAGTTGGAACGCGCGCGCGCCATGGAAGATTCAATGGCGGTGATCGAGCAGGTCCACGACGAATTCGCGAATATCTTCGGCCGCCGCTACGATCCCTGGATCGAAGAGTTCCAAACCGATGGAGCGGACATCGTTTTTTTCCTGCAAGGCGCCCACGCGGTCACCGCGCGTTTTGCGATTCAGCATATGCGCGATAAGGGCCTGAAAGTCGGTCTCGTAAGGCTTCGCACCATCAGACCATACCCGACCGATCGGGTGAAGGAAGTTCTCAGTAAGTTCAAAGTGGTCGGCGTGGTCGAGACCAACATGGGACTTGGCAGCGTGAGCAGCGGCGGCGTGCTGTATGGCGAAGTCTGCGCCGCTCTCTACGAAAGCAAACAGAAACCGCTCGTCGTCTCGTTCATGGCGGGAATGGGCGGCGAGGCCATCGTGCTAAAGGAATTTTACTGGATGGCGCAGAAAATGACGGATGCGCAGAAACAAGGCAAAATCGAAAAGCGCACACATTGGGTCGGATTCGAAGAGTAGAGAATTTTTATGCGGATCTAAAGGTCTGCACAAAGTAATTAGCGGTGCATAGTTTTGCTATTGGGAGGAATTGATATGCCAACGATTGAAGTCCAGCGCCAGGTTTTGCCGATTCTCGGCAGCCCGAATCAGGGGGCGCGTTTCTTCAACCCTGAATTGCCTTCGTCCGAGCCCTTCGTTCCCGGCCACCGCACCTGTGCCGGCTGCGGGCCCTCGATCCAGTACCGCATGACCACCAAGGCGGCCGGCGACAACACGATTCTCGTCGGACCAACGGGCTGCATGTACGTCGCGAACAGCTCGTATTTGTGCACGCCCTACAACGTTCCCTGGGCCCACACTCAAATTGGCAGCGCAGGCAGCTTCACCGCGGGCGTCGCCGCCGCCTATGAAGCCATGATCCGCAAGGGCAAGTGGAAGGGCGACTTCCCCAACATTATCTGTGAAGCGGGCGACGGAAGCGCGTCCGACATCGGCCTCGCTTCCATTTCCGGCGCGCTCTATCGCAATCACGACTGCCTGATTATTTGCTACGACAACGAGCAGTACGCGAACACCGGCATTCAGGCCTCGTCGCGCACGCCCTACGGCGGCATGACCACTTTCACTCCTCCGGGCCCCATGGTTCCCGAAGCGAAGACGCTTTTCCCCAAGGACCTCGCACGTATGATGGCCGCCGGCCATCCGCACTGCTACGTGGCCACCGCCAGCGTCGGCTACCCCATCGACTTGATGAACAAAGTCCGCAAGGGTCTCAACCACAAGGGCGCGGCGTACCTGATGATCTACACCCCGTGCCAGAAGGGCTTTGTGTACGAGACGCCGCGCTCGATTGATCTCGGCCGGTTGGTCGTGGAATGCGGCCTCTATCCCATTTGGGAATGGAACCCCGAGAAGCGTGCATTTGATTACAGCTTCCGCCCGCAAAACATGCGGCCCGTGTCCGAGTACTTGAAATTGCAAGGACGCTTCGGCCACCTCCACGCCGAGCACATCGCCAAATTGCAGAAATTTGCCAACGAGCAATGGCGAATGATGGATGTCGCATTGCCCGAGGCTTTGATCCAGGCCGCGGATGCGAAAAACCTGGTCAACATGGCGGCTGCAGCCGAAGCCGAGACGGTGGCGCAAACTCTATGAACACCAAAGCAACGGTACCTCCTCCGCCAGCCGCACCCGAGGCGCAGGAAAGTTACGTCGTCAGCGAAGGCAAGAAGCGCGGTTCGACGCGAGAGGTACGAGACGAAGCGGCGTTCGACCGTTACTACACCGTCCTGCGCGTGCATGGCGGTGACGCGATCCTCACCGACAACTGGCACACCAATGAAGTGCTGGACCACGCGCGCAACAACTTCGAGGGCTACACCTTCGCCATGCGCACGCTCGAAGCCTGGGGCGCGATGTTTGAGAACGACCGCCGCGCCTACTACACCGCCGGCGGCCGAGTGTGGGTGATGGACCTGGAGCAGTGCGAAGGCAAGAAGAAGCGGTTGCCCGGCTTCGGAGCCGCCAAGAAGTAGGATACGCTTGCGCCGCGTCCTGCTCATCGACGACACGCCGCAGATTGCCGAGCTTCTCACGTTTTCGCTGCGTGATCTGGGCTACGAGGTTTTTGCATCGGGATTTACCGTAACCGTCAACGAACTCCTTGTGGAGAACCGCTCCGATGCGCTCGTGCTCGATTGTTCCGCTTTCGACATGAGCGAGTCGCTCTTCGACGCTGTGCGTCACCACCCGGATCACGCCGAACTTCCCATCGTCATCATCAGCGATACACCGGAGGAAGCTAGCGCGAGCCTCCATTCTCGAAACGCCCGAAAAGTCCTGCTGATCCCGAAACCGTTCACCGCCTCGCAGGTCGGACGCGCGCTCGAGCAGCTACTGGAATAAATATGCCGCTGTGGAGCATGGACGACTGGCAGTTCCTGGAGCGCGAGGTCGTCACCGACCCCAAGGGAGTGCAGTGGACTGTCGCGCTGATGGACGTGCTGGGGCAAGTAGGGGATCCGGACATGCCGAGCAAGTTGCTCGAACTTCAGTATTCGGCGGGCCGCTATTTCACGCTCATCTACTCGGCCACCGGGGCGCTGCAGCGCGAACGCGGCTACGCAACATTGCCGGAAGCAACGAACGCATACTCGGAGATGCTCGTGGGTGTCATCGATGGCAGCCTGAATCCATCGCAACCGGTGTTCCGGCAAGACCTCGAAGATTGACCGTACGATCGCGACCATAAGCTCGGACTCGAAATAGCCGCCGCATTTCCTGCAGATCTCTACCGGCCGGGATCTAGATCTCTCATGATAACGTTCAGCACCTGCCCTGCCTGTCGCGCATCGCGTTCGGAAATGGTCGTCTGAAGACCGCTCTCTCCGTTAACTTTGGCGCGATCCCGATACGACCTCGCGACTGCCGGCAGCCGTGCGCATCCTCCGCGAATGAGTCCGGCCTCCTCAGCGACCGCGAGCCGCGTCTCGAACGCCCAATCCCCAATCTTTCCCGCAGGCGCGCCGGAGCCGGCCAGCGCAATCTGGCCTTTGTTTTCCAGCGCGTCGGTAACGATGGCTTCCAGGATTCCGCAAGAAGTGCGCAGCGCGAGATCGTAATCACCCTTCTCGAAAGCGCGCTTGCTATCGATGTAGGCCTGCTCGACAACGGGTCGGAGTTCGGCGCTGTGAACGAACTCGAACCGGCGAGGTGGCGGCGCTTCCGATGATGCGGAGGCGGTCGCGAGCCCGGAAGCGTCCGTGCGGTCGCCCATTCCAGAAAGAGTGGCAACGGCCTGCTCAAGTACCTCGATCAAGCGAGTGACGATCTCCGTTGGCGCCGCCCCCGTGACCGCCCGGCCGTCCGCTGTACGCATCAAAAACGATTCGCTAAACGACCGCGCCAGCCAATGCGCCTTGCTCCCTCCGGACAATTGATTGATCGTGACCCCACAGTCTTCCTGCCAGGCGCGCGTAGCCGCCATCGCCGCTGGATTGGATGGCTCAGCCGTCAACGTGTCGCGAACCTGGCGCCCGCGCCGGATCAAACCATCCAGGTGGGTGAGGTAGGTTTCGATCTGCGTTCGCAAGTCCGGCAAGTTCTCTTCCATCGTCGTCCCTTCCGTCTACCGCTACTCGCCAAAATTCCGATAAGCTCGCGGGCAGCTCGAGTCTCGCGGTTGTGAAATCACAGCCAGTGCTTGACAGCCTGTGGCGAGGCTGCTAAATTCCGCTGCGCAAGTGGTTCGGTTAGTGGACCAGTGTATCAAAGTTCCCAACGAACGAAGGCATTTCCAAGCTCAGGGGCCGCTTGAATAGGCTGTGGCAACCCTGCGGAAAAGAGCTGATCGGGAAGTGCTTCGCTAAGGTTTAGCGCACGATCACGGAGGTATGCCTATGGCTGTGTCTCCAGCGTCTCTGATCCACCCCTCGCGTATTCCAAATCGATGGATTCAATTGACCGCCGGCATCGTTGCGATGATGGCCGTAGCCAACCTCCAATATGCGTGGACCCTCTTTACCAAGCCCATTCAAGCGCATCTGCACGTCTCGCTGGAGGCTGTGCAATGGACCATTGTTTTATTCGTCGCTCTGGAAACCTGGCTCGTGCCGTTTGAAGGATATCTGGTCGATCGAATCGGACCCCGGTTGATGTTGGGTTTTGGCGCGATCCTGGCCGGACTGGGCTGGATCGGATCCGGCAAAGCCGAGACGCTTCACGCCCTCTATTTTTGGTACGGGCTCGGTGGTATCGGAGCCGGCGCGGTTTATGGAGGAACCATCGGGAATGCTCTGAAATGGTTCCCGGATCATCGCGGCCTATGCGTCGGCTTGACTGCGGGAGCTTTCGGCATAGGCACGGCAACCACCATCGCTCCCGTGGCCGCGATGTTGCAAAAATCGGGCTACCAGCACACCTTTATTTTTTGGGGAATTATTCAGGGCGTAGTCGTACTGTTTGCTTCTCTCTTCGTCGCCAGGCCGCCGGAGGGATGGACACCGCCAAACTGGAAAGCAAAAGAAGCGAAGATCAAAGCCAGAGTGAAAACCTCGGCTGTGGACATGACGCCGTGGCAAATGCTGCGCCAGCCGTCTTTCTACGTCATTTACCTGATGATGACCATGCTGGCCTTCGGCGGCATCGTGGTCACCGTGCAACTCAACCCCATGGCTTCCTCATATCACGTGGATAAAGTGGTGGTGCTCTGGGGCATGACCGCTCTGGTGCTGGCCATCACCGTCGATCGCATCTTGAACGGGTTGACACGTCCGTTCTGGGGCTGGGTGTCGGACCACATCGGCCGGGAGAATGCCATCTTCATCTCTTTCATCCTCGAAGCGTTCGCGGTATATGCCCTGCTCCAATTAATCAGCCATCCAGTCTGGTTTGTAGCGTTGTCAGGCTTGTGTTTCTTCGCGTGGGGCAATATCTATTCTTTGTTCCCCTCTATCACGGGCGACCTATTCGGAAACAAATGGGCCACCACAAACTATGGCATCGTGTACACCGCCAAGGGCGTAGCTACGGCCTTCGCCGGGCCCGGCGCCGCCTGGCTCTTCGCCAAGACCGGTTCCTGGTCAAAGGTGTTTTGGGCCATGATTGTGTGCGATGTAATCGCGGCCTTCATGGCTTTGCTGTGGCTGAAGCCTCTCGCAGCGCGCGTCGTCCGAAAATCGGAGGAACCTGCTGCGCTTCCCGATACGGCGACGCCGGTAAAAGCGGGTGGCACCGCGTAGCGCAATCTGACGGCATCGAACGTCGGAGCTAGTGTCTTTTTTGGCTTCGTCGCGAGCGAGACATTGAGCCGGTAGTTTCTGGTTTAGTCGCCTGCCATGCCCGCGCTACCGCTTTGTAGTCCGAGACCAGATCGCTGGAAACCTGGATCTCTCCTCTAACAAAGCGTTCGTGATTCTCCTCGAGTTCTTCGGGAAGATATTGATAATTTACGGTCACCCCAAACGAAGCTTGCAAGCCGTACGGACGCAGGTTCCCAAACGTGTTGATCCTCTCCATGCGCGCGCCATTCGAAAGGTGAAACATAGCGACAGGGTCGTAGAGCTTACCGTTCTGACGCACTTGTGTGAGATAAGCGAGAGCCAAGCGTTCGAGAGGCCGTGCAAGAACCTCTCGGTGCTTCAGCGGTTCCTCGAGCAAATGGAACAGGGCTTCCTCCGGGTCGCGCCGCCCTCCCGCCGCAGTGAGATTACGTGCATGATCCGCCAGTAAACGCAAAAGGCGCGCGTGCGTGAAACCTTCTTCATTTTTCTGATCCCGCAAGGCTCGCGAAAAGTTCGGCAGCGGCGAAAGAGTGCCGTAGGTTTGAATATTGGGAAGCTCGGCGGCTAGCTCGTCCACCACCTGCTTGATCAGAAAGCTGCCGAAAGGAACGCCTCGCAAACCCCGCAAGCAATTGTTAATGGAATAAAAGACGGCTGCATCCGCGGTCTTGGACGCGAGAACCGGCGCGTGAATATCCAGCAAAGGTTCCAAATCACCCGTGAGCCCCTTCGACAGCGCCACTTCCACAAAGATGATTGGCTCTTCCACCAGCGCCGGATGAAAAAAAGCAAAGCAGCGCCGGTCAGCCTCGAGACGCCGGTGAAGGTCCGGCCAGCCATTAATCTCATGTACTGATTCATAGCCAATAAGTTTTTCCAGGATCAAAGCCGAGGTGTGCCAGCTGATGCGTTCGAGGTGCAGGAACCCTCGGTTGAACCAGGACCTGAATAAATGCTTCAGGTCGAGGTCCAGCGCGGCGAAACTTCCGTTGTTGGCATCCAGTACATGCTCTCTCAGCGTCACCAGAGTTTCGGTGCCGCCTGGCGCCGTGTTGATCCGGCGGAACAGCTCCTGGCGTGGCGATTCGACGGCTGCGGACAGAGCCGCCAAGGTGGCTGACCCCGGCTTGCGTTCGTATTCAGCTGCCGCACGGAGGATCGCACCTTTATCCGGCGTAAAGTCACTCGACAGCATTTCGAAGAACCTCAGCCGCTGCTCCGCGCCCATCGCCTTGTAGGCGCTGATGATTTCCTGGGCCAGCGCCGTCTGCGAAGCCTCGCCGCGCTCGGAAAGGAGATGGCGGCACATGTAAGACATATCCGTGCCGCGCCGCTCACGGATCGCTCGCAACAAGCTGCTAAAGAACCGGGGCATTATCCTCAAATTATAATGAACTTTCATCTCGTCGTTCGCCAAAATGCCGTGCGCGTGTGATTCCGTCATGGTCAGAATTATAACTTCGGGATGTTACAAAAATGTTTCGAACTCGCGATTTGAAGTTGCGCGTGGTTAGCTGAATGTACGAACTAAGCGGGCAGCGCCTTGCCGCGTGTCTCCGCGGCTAGCGGAATGAGAAGCAAGCCAATAGCGAAGGCAATAGATGTCAACGCGACCGGAGTTCCCAGCGAGCCGAAATGCCGCACTCCGGCCCCTACCAGGAACGTGATTCCAGCGCCGCCAAATCGGGCGAACGAGGTGGAAAAGGCGAAAGCGCTCGCGCGGCACTCCGTAGGATATTGCTCGGGCAGCCACAGGGTATAGACGGCGAAGTTGGCGCCTCCTAGCCCCAGAAAGAAGAGGCAAACGAAAAACCACGGTAGCGCGCTCGGCCCCAGATAGAAAACTTTGCCGAAGGTCAGCGCAATGAATACCATCATTAGAGTAAAGAAGATGGCGAGCGCTCCGCGCCGTCCAACTATCTCGGCAATCCGTGGCATGGCCAGGCAACCGAGAATCGTAGCGAACGAAACCAGCATGATGCCCCAGGAAGCCAGTTGCGCAGCCTGTGGAGTGCTGCGCCCGCCGGCTTCGGCAAGGGACGTGATGGCAGAAGGCACATACACGGTTCCGGCCCACAGTCCGCAAATGGAGGCCAGCATGAGCAGCGCATTCACGATCGTGCGGCGGCGCCAGGCAGCCGAAAACAGCGTCGCGAAGGGACGCCAGACAGCCCATGACCGTATAACACTTTCTTTGTTCTTCCAGGCAGCGGGTTCGGCAACTCCGTGGCGTATCCAGGCCAGCAGCAGTGCCGGAACACCCCCTACGATAAACATGGCGCGCCAGCCATAGCGGCTACCGATGCCGTAGTTTGCCAGCGCGGCGAGAAATATGCCGACGTAGTAGCCCGTGTGCATCAAGCCCGCGCCCATGCGACGCCGGTTCTCAGGCCACGATTCCGCAACGAAAGTTCCGCCCATGGCCCATTCCCCGCCAATCCCAACGCCGGCCAGCAGGCGAAGAATCGCGAGTTGCCACACGCTGGTGACGAACGCGCTGAGAAAAGTAAATACCGAATACCACACGATGGTCAGCATTAGCGTGCGCACGCGGCCAAACTTGTCCCCGATCGGCCCCCAGAGGAACGCAAGTCCCCAGCCGACCAGAAACAGGGCGAAGAGCAAACCTCCGTACAGCCCCACGTTGCCCTTGGTGGCCTGAATGCCGGAGTTCGGAAGCAGTTCGCGCAAAGACGGTACAAGGACGAGCGCGTAAACGAAGGAATCCATTCCGTCCAGCGTCCATCCACCCCAGGATGCCCAGAAGCCGCGAATCTGATTGGAGGTGAGAGGTTGGAATGCAGCCGCGGCGGGATCGTTCAGTGAGTTGGAAGGGGCGTGCATGACCGTCGGACACTATATCAAATGAAGTTTCCTTGCTACTGAAAATATGTTCGAACCGGGCGCGTCGCCGGATTCAAAATCGTCAAATGTCTTCTGCTGATCGAGGGAAGGTTTGGTAGGGGCGGTGGGGATCGAACCCACGACCTTCGGCTTAAAAGGCCGCTGCTCTACCACTGAGCTACGCCCCTGGATTGATTATGATCAAACGTGGGCTTCGCGACTTCGCGAATGCGGGTCTGCGACTACTGGCGTCCAGTTTGCGAAATTAAGTTTAGCATACCGTTCCCGCCAGACCTTTCGGAAATCGCCGACTGCCGGCCGGTCGCGCGGACGATTCGCGGATTCACTTTTTACGGAGGAGCTCCTTGGCGGCGGCTACGACTTGGTCGGGTTCGAAGCCGAATTTTCTTTGCAACTCTTTGAGCGGAGCGGAGGCGCCGAAAGTTTTCATGCAGGTTAGATGGCCGTTGGTGCCGACGTAGCGCTCCCATCCGAAGCTGGAGGCTTGCTCGACGGCGATTCGCGCTCGCACGTTGGGCGGCAGCACGCTGTGGCGGTATTCCTCCGGCTGGTGGTCGAATATTTCCCAGGACGGCATGGAAACGACGCGCGAGCGGACGCCGTCGGCCAGTAGCTTTTCGTGAGATTCCACTGCGAGGCTCAGTTCGCTGCCGGTGGCGATGATGATTACTTCAGGGTTTGCTCCGGGGGCGTCGGCAAGAATGTAAGCGCCGCGCGCAACACCAGATGCAGCTGCATACTTGCTTCGATCCAAAGTGGGCAAGGGCTGGCGTGACAGCGCCAACACCGCGGGTTGGTGGCGCAGCTTCATGATGTAACGGTAGGCTTCGACGACTTCATTGGCGTCACCCGGACGCAGCGTGATTAGCCCAGGAATGGCGCGCAAGGACGCGAGATGCTCTACGGGTTGGTGCGTGGGGCCGTCTTCTCCGTCGCCCATGGCGTCATGGGTGAAGACGAAGATGGTTGGAAGCTCCATCAGTGCCGAGAGACGGATAGCGGGACGCGCGTAATCGCTAAAGATGAAAAATGTGGCGCCGAAAGCCCGGAGTTTTGAGAGCGAAAGGCCGTTCACAACCGCAGCCATAGCATGCTCGCGAATTCCGAAATGCAGGTTCTTTCCGCCAGGAGTAGCCGCTTGGATGTTTCCGGAGCCTTCGTATTTCAGCGTGGTCTTGTTGGAGGGGCCGAGGTCCGCGGAACCTCCGATAAACCAGGGAATATTTTGCGCGAGTACGTTCAACACTTTTCCGGATGCTTCACGGCCCGCGACTCCTTTCGGGTCGGCGGGGAAAACGGGAAGGTTGCGGTCCCAACCGTTTGGAAGGTCGCGGCGCTGCATGAGGTCAATTTCCGCGGCGAGTTCGGGATATTTTGCGCGGTAGGCGGCGAAGAGTTTTGTCCACTCGATGCGGGCCTTTGCGCCGCGAGCTCCTACTCCGGCTGCGAAGTGGTCGTAAACGCCGTCCGGAACCAGGAACTTTGCGTCCTCGGGCCAGCCATATCCACGTTTGGTGAGCCGGACTTCTTCGTCGCCCAGCGGCTCCCCGTGCGCTTCGGGAGTGTCTTGTTTATTAGGCGAACCCCAACCGATATGACTATCGAGAACGATGAAAGTCGGCCTTCCCTTCGTCTTGCGAAAAACTGCGAAGGCGTTTTCGATGCGATCGATGTCGTTGGCGTCGCCGACGCGCAGGACGTTCCAGCCGTAGGCCAGGAAGCGCGTCGCAACATCTTCGGTGAAGGCGATGTCGGTGTGACCCTCGATGGTGATGTGGTTGTTGTCGTAGATCCAGCAAAGATTGTCGAGGCCCAAGTGGCCGGCGAGAGACGCGGCTTCCGACGAAATGCCTTCCATCATGCAGCCGTCGCCACAGATCGCGTAGATGTTGTAGTCAAAAATTTCGAAGTCCGGGCGATTGTAGTGGGCGGCGAGCCACTTTTCTCCGATAGCCATGCCGACGCTTGTCGCGACGCCCTGGCCTAGCGGGCCGGTGGTGGTTTCAACGCCGGAGACCCAGTGATATTCGGGGTGTCCGGGAGCGCGACTATCGAGCTGGCGGAATCGGCGGATGTCGTCGAGAGTTACCGACGGCTGACCCAAGTTTTCGTATTCAGCATCAACCGCCTGGACTTTTGAAAGGTGGAGGATAGACCACAACAGCATCGAGGCGTGACCGTTGGAGAGTACGAAGCGATCACGGTCGGGCCAGATGGGGTCTTTGGGATCGAAGCGCATGACGCGGTTCCAGAGGGTGTAAGCAACGGGCGCGAGGGCCATGGGGGTGCCGGGATGTCCGGATTGGGCGGCTTGTACCGCATCGATGGAAAGCGTGCGTATGGTGTTGATGGCTAGTTGAGCCATCTCGGCGTCGGTCTTTGGGGGGGCGACTTGGGTGGGAGTCATCGGTTTCTCCTTAGTGGCTGGCCGATGGAACTCGGCAATTCGCTTGCGGCACATTGTGCAATTCTAGAACCGGGTAGACAGGGTTTAATGGTTTGTTTTCTGCAACTTCTACTTTTGGCCCAGAACCGGGTAGAAATGCGCGCGTGTTGCCCGGTTTCGGGCATTTTTTCGGTCGCCGGAGACATCCCTGGGCTAGTAGGTTGCGGTTGAAAGCGGAGCCAAGACGCGACGGCTGGTATTGAGCGGGTGGTGGCTAAAAAGTGGCGTTGGTCGGCCGGGCTGCACCGGGCACAGCATGCTGTGCCCCTACGAAGCGGTTGGTCGGCTGAGCTGAAGCGGGCGCAGCCCCTCGACTGCGCTCGGGACCCAAAATGCGGGCATGCTCCCGCGCCCCTACGGAGAAAATCGTAGGCGGGATTTTGGGTCGGCGGCATATGGCTTGAGACAAGGCCTCGGGACGACCACGCCAACGGCGGGTTCGCGGAGCAGTGGTGCTGCGGCGACTGCTCGCCGTGCTGCTCATCGCCGATTCTAAACCTAATTTTCATCGCAACGATGATAGGAAGTTCGCAAGCAGAAGGCAAGGACTTGAATGTCGTGAGCATTTCAAATTTTAGTGGATGGATTTCGGATGGAGAAAAACCTCGCCCCGGCGTGCTACACATGGCCGCACAAGCCAGTGCAGCCTGGCACGGGGCGCGTGTAACCATTCCGCGTTATTTGGCGGAGTGGGACTTGTTTTCGGTTTTCTCCAGGTGGCCGCCGAATTCGAAACGCATGGCGGAGAGGAGTTTGTCGGCGAAGTCGGCTTGGCCGCGGGAGCTGAAGCGCTCGTACAAGGCGGCGGTGAGGACGTTGGCGGGGACGGCTTCGTCGATGGCGGCTTTAATGGTCCAGCGGCCTTCGCCGGAATCGGAAACTTTGCCTTCGAACTTGGCGAGATTAGGATCCTTGATCAGCGCGGAAGCGGTGAGATCCAAGAGCCACGAAGCGATGACGCTGCCGCGGCGCCAGACTTCGGCGACGTCTGGCAAATTGAGATCGTATTGATAGTGCTCGGGGTCGCGCAAGGGAGTGGTTTCCGCGTCGACGGCGTGTTGCTGTTTGCCGACGTTGGCGGCGCGCAGAATTCCCAGTCCTTCGGCGTAGGCGGCCATCATGCCGTACTCGATTCCGTTGTGAACCATTTTCACGAAGTGGCCGGCGCCGTTTGGCCCGCAGTAGAGGTAGCCCTGCTCGGCGGTGCCGCCGATTTTGTCGCGTCCGGGCGTGCGATCGATGTTGCCGATGCCGGGCGCCAGGGTAGCGAAGATGGGGTCGAGGTGCTTGACCACATCCTGTTCGCCGCCAATCATCATGCAGTAGCCGCGTTCGAGGCCCCAGACGCCGCCGCTGGTGCCGACGTCCACGTAGTGAATCTTTTTCGGCGCGAGTTCCTTGGCGCGGCGAATGTCGTCTATGTAATAGGAATTGCCGCCGTCAATCAGAATGTCGCCTGCTTCGAGATAGGGCAGGAGACCGTCGCGGCATTGGTCCACGATTGCGGCGGGGACCATCAGCCAAATGGCTCTGGGCTTTTGCAGCTTTTTCACAAAATCTTCGAGCGACGAGGAGCCGACGGCTTTGTACTGGACCAACTCGTCCACTGCTTTCGGCGTGCGGTCGTAAACCACGCACTGGTGGCCGCCTTTGATCAGGCGGCGAACCATGTTTGCTCCCATTCTTCCCAGGCCGATCATTCCGAGTTGCATTGTTGACTCCTTTTCAAAATTGATTCCTCAACTGCTATGAAGGCTTCCGTGATTTGCGGTAGCGACCGATTAAATTATTCGTCGAGCTGTCATGCGCGAGCTTGGGCTCTCTGCCGCTTTCGAGTTCGGCGATGATGCACTGCGCGAGGACTTTGCCGAGTTCAACGCCCCATTGGTCGAAGGAATCGATCTGCCAGATGGTGCCTTGGGTGAAAACGCTGTGCTCGTAAAGAGCGACGAGCTTGCCGAGCGCTTCGGGAGTGAGCTTGTCGAGAAGGATGGTGTTTGACGGGCGGTTACCTTCGAAGACGCGATGCGGGACGAGCCAGGCAGGAGTGCCTTCGGCTTTGACCTGCTCGGCCGTTTTGCCGAACGCGAGAGCTTCGGCCTGGGCGAAGACGTTGGCCAAAAGCATGTCGTGGTGGTGGCCGATTGTATTGAGCGGCTGATCGAAGGCGATAAAATCGCAGGGGATCAGTTTGGTTCCTTGATGGATGAGCTGGTAGAAGGAATGCTGGCCGTTGGTGCCCGGCTCGCCCCAGTAGATTGGGCCGGTCTGGTAGTTGACCTGAGCGCCTGCCAGCGTGACGTGTTTTCCGTTGCTCTCCATGGTGAGCTGCTGGAGATAGGCGGGGAAACGTTTCAAGTATTGCTCGTAGGGAAAAACGCCGGCGGTTTGCGCGCCGAAGAAATTGTTGTACCAGACGGCGAGGAGGCCCATAAGCACGGGAAGATTTTGTTTGAATGGGGCGGTGCGGAAATGCTCGTCCATCAGGTGGAAGCCGTGCAACATGGCGAGGAAGTTCGCGGGGCCGATGGCAACCATGGTGGAAAGGCCGATGGCTGCATCCATCGAGTAGCGGCCGCCGACCCAGTCCCAGAACTCGAACATGTTGGCGGTGTCGATGCCGAACTGCGCGACTCCGGCGGCGTTGGTGGAGACGGCGACGAAATGCTTGGCGATGGATTTCTCGTCGCCTCCCAGACCGGCGAGCGCCCAATCGCGCGCGGTGTGGGCGTTGGTCATGGTCTCGAGCGTGGTGAAAGTTTTGGAAGAAACGATGAAGAGAGTTTCTGCAGGGTCGAGGTCGCGGACGGCTTCGGCAAAATCGGTGCCATCGATGTTGGAGACGAAGCGGAAGGTCATCGAGCGGTCGCTGTAATACTTGAGGGCTTCGTAAGCCATTACCGGGCCGAGGTCAGAGCCGCCGATGCCGATGTTGACGACGTTGCGAATGCGCTTGCCGGTGTGACCTTTCCATTCGCCGCTGCGAATGCGGTCGGAGAAGCGGGCCATTTTGTCGAGCACGGCGTGAACTTGCGGCACGACGTTTTCGCCATCGACGACGATGGAAGATCCTTTGGGGGCGCGCAGAGCGATGTGCAGGACAGCGCGATTTTCCGTGACGTTGATTTTGTCGCCGCGGAACATTGCGTCGATTCGGCCGCGCAGGTGGGATTCTTCGGCGAGCTGAAGGAGGAGCTTGAGGGTCTGGTCGGTGACGCGATTCTTGGAGTAATCGAAGAAAATGCCGACGGCGTCAAGGGTGAGGCGCAGGCCGCGTTTGGGGTCATCCGCGAATAGTTTTTTGAGGTGAAGTTTCTGGACTTTTTTATAGTGCGCGCCGAGGGCCTTCCAGGCCTTGAGTTTGGTGAGCGGCGTGGCTGCTTTGCTCTTTGCAACGGGCTTTACGCGTGCGGCCATATCTGTTGTTCCTTTCGTCAGGCCGGGATTAGCTCGTCGCGGCCTTGTTGAGCACGGCGCTCTTGGACTTGATGACGTCCATCAGTTCATTCCAGGATTTTACGAACGACTTGGCTCCCTCGTCCTGAAGTTGCGCGGCCAACGCCTCGATATTGATGCCGGCCTTGGCGAACTGCGCCAATACTTGTTCGCAATCGCCGCCGTCGGCCGGCAGGATGTTGCCGAGGTCGGTGTGCTCGGCGAGAGCGTTCAAGGTGGCTTCGGGCATGGTGTTCACGGTGAACGGAGCAGCGAGGGCTTTCACGTACAGGATGTCGGACGCCTTTGGATCTTTCGTTCCGGTGCTGGCCCAGAGCAGGCGTTGAGGACGCGCGCCGTCATTGTAGGCACGCTGCCAGCGCGGCGAACCGAGCAGAGTGCGATAGGCACGGTAGGTGCGCTGCGCGATGGCGATGCCGAGCTTGTTGGTCAGTTCGGCCGGCACCTTGCCGGCGACAGAAGCGTCCCAACGGCTTACGAATATCGATGCGACGGAGCCCACGGTGGGATCGAGTCCGGCTTCGATGCGGCGCTCGATGCCGCGGAGGAAAGCTTCGGCTGCAGCGACATATTGCTCGCGGGAGAATAAGAGAGTGACGTTGATAGGAATGCCGGCGAAGATGGCTTCTTCGATGGCGGGGAGACCCTCTTTGGTGCCGGGAATCTTGATGAAGAGATTGCGGCGCGCGGCACTGGCGGACAAATCTTTGGCCGCGGCGAGAGTGCTGGCTGTGTCGTGAGCGAGGAGCGGCGAAACTTCCAGCGAGACCCAGCCGTCTACGCCGCTGGTGCGATCGTGGATGGGTCGAAACAGATCGGCGGCGCGGGTGAGATCCTCCAGCGCCAGCTCAAAAAAGAGTTTCTCGCCTGAAACACCCTTCGCCAGCTTCTCGCGGATAGCGGGGTCATAGGCGGTGCTGCCGCTGATGGCTTTCTCGAAGATCGTGGGATTGGAAGTGAGCCCAGTGACGGATAGGTCGGCGATGTAGCGAGCGAGGGTGCCGCTATTCAGCAAATCGCGCGTGATGTTGTCCAGCCAGAGGCTCTGGCCCAAATTGTGAAGCAATTGATTAGCTTTCATGGTGTCACCTCGAACTAAAAATCAAAGCTGAGTCGCCGGAAGATTCGCGGCTGTCGCTCGCGCGAGTCTCCCTTGGAGCTTCGAAGTTTACCACGGAGTTGATAAATGAAGTCGCGGCACGGCATATAACCGGGCTGGTGCCCAAGGCGGCGCGCAAATAAGGAACGGAGCTAGTCGGCCGAGGGGACTTCACCTGGTGTCAGGACACCCGAGCGCGGGCGCTTGCGTTTCCAAAGATAATCTTTACGCAGCTTTTCCTGATGCTTCTTCAGCTGGCGCTCGATTTCGGCAAACGCAGCTTTGGCGGCGGCACGGGCATCGGCGCCCGACCCGGTCGCATGCAAAGTTCCGGTGGGAGTCGTCAGGTTCAGCGAGTAGCTGAATTGATGCTCGTGCGGATTTTCTTCGAGCGATCCGTGGAGCAGGACGGAATCCTCGGGGTAGTGCTTCAGCAGGCGGTTTAACTTTGCAGTACGGCTGGTGGTTTCATGTTCGATGGCTTCGCGCAGATTCGATTGTATGTGGCTGTAGGTGATTTTCATTCGGGCACCTTGTGATGAATCGATAAAAGAGACGAAGGAGGGTTCGCATGGAAGACTTTCTTAGGATAGTCCTCCGCGCGGCAGGTTGCAATATGCTTGGGGGCGCCAATCGGGAGATTGGCGTTCCCGGGAAAACCAAGTTTTGCCCTGATTGACAGGGGTGAGAAAGGCGTCATAGGCTAAAAGCTATTTTATGAGCGCGCCGCGAATGGCAATCAAGAAACAGACACCTTCCGTTCAACATGCGGGAGTCTTCATTGGGCCAGCCGGGTGGTCTTATAAGGATTGGAACGGGGTGGTGTATCCGGCGCCGCGGGCGCGCGGGTTTCATGAAGCGACGTATTTGGCGGAATTCTTCGACACGATCGAAATCAATACTTCGTTTTATCACCCGCTGCAAGCGGCCCATGCGGCGCAATGGCTGGGGCGCGTGGCGGCAAACCCGCGGTTTCTGTTCACGGCAAAGCTTTGGCAGAAATTCACGCATGAAGGCGGGACGAACGCCGAAGACGAAAAGGCGGTGCGGGCTGGGTTCGATCTCTTGCGCGGGGCGGACAAGCTGGGAGCGGTGTTACTGCAATTCCCTTTTTCGTTTCATTCCGACCGCGACAACCTGGCGCGATTAAAACACATACTCGATTCCTTTCGCGATTATCCGCTGGTGGTGGAGGTGCGGCACTCCTCGTGGGCCAACGCGAGATTTTATGAACTGCTGCAGGAGCGCGGGGTGGGGTTTTGCAACATCGACCAGCCGGTGATTGGGCGGTCCATCGAGCCGAGCGAGCAGGTGACCTCGCCGATTGGGTATGTGCGTTTGCACGGGCGCCGGTACGATACGTGGTTCAGCGACGATCCATCCGCGCCGGCAGCAGAGCGATACAACTATCTTTATTCAGAGAAGGAACTGGAGCCTTGGGTTGCGAGGGTTCGAAACGTATCAAAGAACGCGCGAACGACATTCGTCATCACCAACAATCATTTTGAGGGCAAAGGTGTCGTCAATGCGCTTCAGCTCATTCACTTACTCGACGGCGGGAAGGTCAAAGTGCCCGAAACACTGCGCCACCATTATCCGCAACTCGATTCCATTGCCACGGAGCCTTCGAAAGAACCAACACTTTTTCCTCTTCCGCCGAAATAGGAACCATTCAAAGAATGAGCAGGCGCACAACTGCTTCTTGCGTTCGATAAAATTAGAATTTCGTGGGGGCAGTTACTTCTTGAAAAGATCCTCGAAGGCTTTGCGCGCGTCATTGGGGCGTCCCGCGGCGGGAGATGCGGCCGGAGTGGCGGCAGCGTAGTTCACCGGCGATGTATCTTTTTCGACGGTCATGCGCAATTCAAAGAAGGTGCAATCGTTCTTCGCGTCCTTTTTCGCGATGCGTTCAGGAATCGGCTGCGTGCATTCAAACTGCTTACCGGTATCGAAGTGGACGCACTGTTTGCAGGAATGCATCTCGGCGTGGCAGCGGGGACATTGAGCGGTGGGATCGAAGCCGGGCGTGAGCACCGCGCCGCAACTAGAACAGCGCGCCCTCATCACCGTGCCGACCATGCGAGGCGTGCGCGGGCCCATCATTTCCTGTTTCGGGCGCGGCTCCGCTTTCTGGCGCGACTCACCGGCTGGGCGGTCGCCTCGTTCTCTTTTCTTATCCTGGGCATCGCGGTCGCTATAGCCCCTCTGCTTATACTTCCGGTCCATCGGACCTCCTGGGGGTTGCCAAATCATACTCGAAGTAACGGGTACCTTCCGAAAATGAAACGAATCTTGATTCCACAAGCAACGGGACAGTTCCCTTCCGCGGCGGAGTCATGACGCTGCCTCGCTGTTTCGTTTGGCCCAAAATTTTGAAAGGCCTTCAAACGGCAGGTCCGGTCGCAGGAACGTTCTCGGTTCGCCCATTTCAGCCAGCAGCGCTTCCGCGGCGAGATAGCCGCTTCGCACCGCGCCTTCCATGGTGGCGGGCCACCCAGTGCGAGTCCAATCGCCGGCGAGAAAAAGATTTTCCACCGAGCTCTTCTGCGGTGGGCGCCAGCGGTCCACTCCTGGTTCAGGCGAAAATGTCGCGTTCACTTCCTTGATTACGGTGGCTTTGCGCAACTGCGCTTCGCGAGTAGCGGGCAAAACTTCGGCAAGTTCGCGGCGGCACAGATCGATGATTTCCTGGCGCGACTGCGGCACGAGGCCGTAGGACGCGCTGATTACGAGTTGGAGATACTGGCCGTCCGCGCCTTCTTCCGAAGGCTGTGCGCTCTGCCCAGTTGGACGGGCGTTCGCGCCATCGGTTTCAGCCGTCTTATACAGCAAAGTTTTGTTGAACACCCATTGAGTAGTGTGATCGAGCAGCGTGAGGAATGGCTCGGTCATGACTGTGCGGTCGTACCACAGATGCACGCCGGTGATCGGCGAGGTTTTGATATTGTGCAAGCCGGCCAGCGACCCATTCCCTTCACCCATTTCCCCCGGCAACAAATTCAAAAGAGCGTCCTGCGGGACGGCCGCGATGCAGGCATCCGCTGATATTTCGTAACCATCATCCATCGCGACGCTCACAAAGCGATTCTCCCGAATCCGTATTTCACGAATACCGCAACGAAGCCGGACTTCCCCGCCGCGCTGCAGAATGGCCTCGCGGCAGCCTCCGTACAAATCGCCCAGAGGGACTGAAGGGATACCGACACGATATCCGCCTTTATTCGCGAGAAAAGCCTTCCAGAAAACCTCGATTCCGTAGCGCGCATCGGTTCTCGACAGTTCCTCATCGAGAGCGCTGACCAGAACGACGCGCCAGAAACGGTCGATGGCGGCCGGAGTCTGCTTCATCCGGTGCAGCCAGTCGAGCATCGAAAACCCGTCGATTCCCGGCGGGTTGCCGCCGGCCATGGCGATTTCCATCATCGCGCTTGCAATCGCTCGCTTGTCCGCCAAATCCAGCGAACTGAAAAGCAGGAACGACGGCGCCATGTGCAGCGGCGGCGGCAGCGGCGACGCTTCCATCGTCGAGCGGCGTCCCTGGGCATCCACAAAATAGAGCCGGTTATAAAACCGAATCTTTGCGGCGGCGCCTACGCGCGAATAAAAATCGGCTAAATTGGTGCAGCAGCCGAGCGTGACATGCTGGCAGTTGTCCACTTCGCTGCCATCGGGCAGCGTGTAGGAAGTGGCGCGTCCGCCCAGGTGGGGACGCTTTTCGAGCAGGCGGACTTGAAGGCCCGCTTCAGCCAGCGCGACGGCGGAGGACAGTCCTGCCAGACCGCCGCCGATCACTAGAACGCTTTGCGAGGGCATCCTTCTTCCACCAACCGCTCATCCCCGCCGTGAGGAGATATTGAATTTTTTCCGCACTCGACAAAGAAATGCGGGACGAAAAAACATCGAAGTCACGTTCTTCGATCCGTGCCAAAAGGCTGCTGTAAGTGCGAATCAAGGCCCAGAGCGTGGCGCGGCTGTCCGCATCCACACGGTCAACCAGGGATGCGCCTTCGCGGTAAAAATGCCAGGCGCGATCGGCTTCGAATTCGAGGAGTTCGCGCATTTGCGGAGTGAGCGGCCCGGAAAGCTGGGAAACTCCAAAGCGTTCGAGGTCTTCCGCAGGAATATAGGCGCGGCCCATATCGAAATCAGCGCGAACATCGCGAATGATGTTGGTCAACTGAAATGCGAGGCCCAGGCGCTCGGCCAAATCCGGAGCTTTTGGATCGCTGAAACCGAAAACGTGCAGGCATGTGAGGCCTACGGTGCCTGCAACACGATAACAGTATTCCGACAGCCGGTCGAATGTGGCGTAGGACGAGACAGTGAGATCCATTTCCGCGCCGAGAATTAAATCATGGAAGTAGCGCGAGGGAATTTCGAAACGCGCGATGGTGTCGGCGAGAGCGGGAAGAATTGGGCTGGCGGTGGCACGGCCGGCGATTGCGTCATCGAGCATGGCGCGCCAGCGGGCCAGGCCATTGCGCTTGGAGTCGAGGTCGCCCGGCTCGTCGGAGACGTTGTCCACCAGGCGCATGAAAGCGTAAAGGGCACACAGCGCATTGCGCTTTTCCTTGCGCAGGCCGAAGAAAGCGAGATAGAAGCTGCTGCGAGATTCTCTGGCGATGCGCGCGCATTCGGAGTAGGAAGCAGCGACGGATTCGGTGTCGGAACGCACGGCGGCCACGGAGTCGGGAGCCGGTTGCGCGATGCAATCGGGCTCGACTGCGGTTACGGGCGGCGCTTCGGGCGTTTGAATGGTGTTGCGCGAAAAGACGCGCGAGGCGAAAGCGCCAGCCAGCAATTGCAGCTGGGTCCATCTCGTGAGCGCGGGGCGATGTGCGAGCGTGTTGTACCCCGAGGCTTCGATGGCGCCGAGAATCGCGAGGCCGCCGCGGCTGAACATTTCGAGATCGACGCGCAGGAAAGGTTCGACCGTTTGGGCCAACGGAAGCCCGGCGATGAACAAGGCGCGCGTGCGCGCGATCAGAGATTTCATCAATGCAACGTATCGGGCGTCAAACGTTCGCGCCGCGATGTCGGCTTCGGTGAGACCGTGTTCGGCCAGCGCATCCAAAGGGATATAGAGGCGGCCTTTTTCAAGGTCGCGCGAAACGTCCTGCCAGAAATTTGCCAGTTGCAAAGCGGTGCAGGTGTAATCAGAGAGCTTTTGGCGCGCTTCGTCAGAATAGCCGCAGAGATACAGAACGAGCCGGCCGACAGGATTCGCCGAGTACACGCAATAGTCCAACACGGAGTCCCAATCCGGATAGCGATGGACTTTCTGGTCCTGGCGGAACGCGCGCAGCAAATCGGTAAAGGGCTGCAGCGGAATATTTTTCGCGCGGATGGTTTCGCGCAGAGCGATCAAAACGGGATGAGAAGGGCTGCGGCCGGGCTCGTAGATCAGCCGCAGATCGGTTTCCCAGGCGTCGAGCAAGGCCAGCGCCCGCATGGGAGTCGAGACTTCGTCGCCCAGATCATCCGACCAGCGGCAATAGGCGTAAACATTGTAGAAATGTTGGTGCAGGCGGCGAGGCAGCAGGCGGGATACTACGTTGAAATTCTCGTAGTGATGGGTGGCCAGCCAGCGCGTGTAGCGCTGTGCGGCAGCGGGGCCGCAGCCCTCCGCGGGAAGGTTACGCGCGATTTTCAATTCAGGTGTGACTAACATGGTGCCCTGATTCGGGCGGCGGTTGCTTCCAGTTCAAGATTCTACGACTTTTACTCTTACTCTTACTTTTACTGCCGGTCCAAAAACCTAGGGAATGACGGCCGTTTTCATTTCGCCGTGCCGATTCTTCATGTGCTCGAAAACCTCGGGCAAGTCAGACAGCGGAGCTTCGCCCGTGATGAAATCGGCGGCGCGAATCTCGCCGCGCGCAATGGTTTCGAGCGCTTCGCGCATAAACCGAGGGGTATGATGAAAAGTTGACTTGATGGTGATTTCGGAATAATGCAGCGCGGT